>OBWW01001158.1_pt1 | contig 13161 bp, 11 predicted proteins | sample 1538091 | NCBI WGS metagenome assembly OBWW01 (sample SAMEA2580125, study PRJEB22360) | human gut metagenome | biome: human gut; feature: human-associated habitat; material: faeces | place: Denmark | collected 2008/2010 | reverse complement strand
AGGAGAAAGTGATATGTCTCATTATCTTGATGTCCTCACCCCGCAGAACAGTCAGCTGATTTTTATCGACCAGCAACCCCAGATGGCTTTCGGGGTGCAGTCCATTGACCGCCAGGTACTGAAAAACAATGTTGTTGGTCTGGCTAAAGCGGCAAAACTGTTTAATGTTCCCACCACCATAACCACCGTAGAAACCGATGGTTTTTCCGGCAACACCTACCCCGAACTACTGGCCGTTTTTCCGGAAAACAAAATTCTGGAACGTACTTCCATGAACTCATGGGATGACCAAAACGTCCGCGATGCACTGGCGGCAAATGGTCGTAAAAAAGTAATTGTTTCCGGGTTGTGGACTGAAGTCTGTAACACGACGTTTGCCCTGTGTGCAGCTAAAGAGGGGGATTATCAAATCTATATGGTCGTTGATGCTTCTGGCGGCACTTCCGTTGATGCGCACAAATATGCCATCGACCGCATGGTTCAGGCTGGCATTGTTCCGGTGACCTGGCAGCAGGTCATTCTGGAGTGGCAGCGTGACTGGGCCCGCAAAGAGACTTACAACGGCATCATGGATATCGTGCGTGAACATTCCGGTGCCTATGGTATGGGCGTCGACTATGCCTACACCATGGTTCATAAAGCGCCTGAACGCGTGAAACACGGTGAACGTATCGGTCCGAACCCGGCTAAATAATTACCCCCTATGAGATACGGCAGGTGTAATGCCTGTGACACTGCACCTGCCCCATGAGGCTCTCATGAAAATGTATATTCTTTCACTGGGCGCAGGACTTCTTGTCGGCATTATTTACAGCCTGCTGAATGTCCGCTCCCCCGCACCTCCACTGATTGCGCTTCTTGGCTTGCTTGGAATGCTGGTAGGAGAACAAATTATTCCGGTAGGTAAACAACTTCTGTCCGGCACAGCCTTTTCCTCAGCCTGTACCAAAACGCATACCATCAGCCACATCTTCGGACAGCTCCCTGGTCGCCAGGCTGCGGAAGAAGACCAATCCTCAGAGGAGAAACGCTCATGACACAACACGTTGTCGCAGACGTTATTCTGCATCATGGTCTGTTCACCACCCTTGATAAAAGCAATCCAACCGCAAGTGCTGTCGCCATTAAAGACGGTAAATTTATTGCTGTTGGTGGCGACGCCGAAGTAATGGCTTTCGCCGGTCCGTCAACGAAAGTCGTCGACCTGAAAGGTAAGCGGGTATTGCCTGGCCTGATTGATAACCACACGCATGTGGTGCGCGGTGGTCTTAATTACAATATGGAACTGCGCTGGGACGGCGTACGTTCACTGGCTGATGCCATGGAGATGTTGCGTCGGCAGGTGGCCATTACGCCTGCTCCCCAATGGGTTCGCGTGGTTGGCGGTTTTACTGAGCATCAGTTTATTGAAAAACGATTGCCGACTATTGAAGAAATCAACGCGATCGCACCGGATACACCAGTGTTCCTGCTGCATCTCTATGACCGTGCGCTCCTGAATGCGGCAGCCCTGCGCGCAGTCGGATATACCAGGGATACTCCTGAACCTCCCGGAGGAGAGATAACCCGTGATGCTAAAGGCCACCCAACCGGTTTATTGCTGGCAAAACCCAATGCGGGGATTCTCTATGCAACACTGGCCAAAGGCCCCAAACTGCCATTTGATTACCAGGTTAACTCAACCCGCCATTTTATGCGCGAACTGAACCGTCTGGGCGTTACCGGTGTGATAGATGCCGGGGGGGGATTCCAGAATTATCCTGATGACTATGCTGTTATCCAGAAACTTGCAGATGAAAATCTGATGACCGTGCGTCTGGCCTACAATCTCTTCACTCAGAAGCCCAAAGAAGAGAAAGAAGACTTCCTTAATTGGACTCGTTCAGTCACCTATAAACAAGGTGACGATTATTTCCGCCATAACGGTGCCGGTGAAATGCTGGTATTTTCAGCGGCAGACTTTGAAGACTTTCGCCAGCCACGGCCGGATATGCCTCCTGAAATGGAAGGTGAGCTGGAAGAGGTTGTCCGCATTCTTGCGGAGAATCGCTGGCCCTGGCGTTTGCATGCTACCTACGATGAAACCATTTCCCGCGCTCTGGATGTTTTTGAGAAGGTTAATCAGGACATTCCACTTGAAGGGATCAACTGGTTTTTCGACCACGCAGAAACCATTTCTGAACGTTCAATCGATCGCATCGCAGCCTTGGGCGGCGGTATTGCGGTCCAGCACCGTATGGCCTATCAGGGGGAATATTTCGTTGAGCGTTATGGCGTCGGTGCTGCAGAAGCCACCCCACCGATTGCCCGTATGCTTGAAAAAGGGGTAAAAGTCTCAGCTGGTACAGATGCCACCCGCGTTGCATCCTATAACCCTTGGGTGTCACTCTCTTGGATGATCACCGGTAAAACCGTCGGTGGTATGCAGCTTTATCCACGCCGGAACTGTTTGGATCGGGAAACAGCACTTCGCATGTGGACAGAAAATGTTACCTGGTTCTCCAACGAAGAAGGTAAGAAAGGGCGTATTCAGGCCGGTCAGTTCGCCGATCTCATTGTTCCGGACAAAGACTTCTTTGCTTGTGCGGAAGACGAAATTTCTTTCCTGACATCAGAGTTGACCATGGTGGGCGGAAAAATCGTCTGGGGATCAGGTCCTTTCGAGTCTCTGGATGATAACCCGGTCCCACCGGCGATGCCTGACTGGTCACCAACACGTACTTTTAAAGGCTATGCAGCCTGGGGCGAACCGGAAGGCGCAGGAAAGAATTCTCTTGCCTTACGGCAAAATGCGATGGCGTCCTGTGGTTGCTCTCACAGATGCAATCTGCACGGGCACGATCATGCTGGCGCATGGACATCCAGCCTGCCGGTTTCAGATCTGAAAGGATTCTTTGGTGCTCTTGGTTGTTCCTGCTGGGCAGTGTGATTGTGGAATCAAAAATGACATTCTCACAACGTCTGACGCAAACCGTCCGCCCAATACTCGGGGCGGCAACATTCCGGTGGATTGGTTATCTTGGTCTATGTGCAGCCTACCTGCAGGGAGGGATCAATAAACTCCTGGACTTTCAGGGGGCGATTGTCGAGATGAACCATTTTGGACTCTCCCCTGCCCCGCTGTTTGCTGTCCTGGTGATTACACTGGAGTTGGGTGCATCCCTTATGATCCTGATTGGCTGCCAGCGCTGGCGGGATTCACTCTTATCGCCACATTTCTGGCCCTGCGTTTCTGGGAACTACCTGACGGCATGGAGAGATTCAGTGCCGCTAACTCATTTTTTTAACATCTGGGTCTTGTCGGCGGTTTTCTGATCGTGGCATGGCTTGATGTTCAGAAGAAACCTGACTGACACAGCAGGAAAGCATTCAGTAATGGTGGTAAACCGTTGCTGGTAATTAATGACGAACGGTATAGCTCTCACGAAAGTGAAACTGCTGTCGTCCATAACAGGAGAGAAAGCGTGGAACTTATTAGCGCGCTGAAAGAAATATTTTTCGGAGGAATCCCCCCGGAAAATCCGAAACCAGAGGAGAAAACATCAATGAAATTGTTAGTACTTTACCATTCAATGTACGGACATATCGAAACTATGGCTCAGCAGGTTGCTGAAGGTGCCAGAAGTGTTCCAGGCGTGGAAGTCACCTTAAAACGTGTTCCTGAAACCATGGCTCCTGAAGCCTTTAAAGCCGCCGGCGGTAAAACAGAACAATCAGCACCTGTCGCCACTCCTGCTGAGCTTGGTGACTATGACGCCATCATTTTTGGCACACCTACCCGTTTCGGTAATATGTCCGGCCAGATGCGCAACTTCCTCGACCAGACTGGTGGTCTGTGGGCAAAAGGCGCACTGGTAGGTAAAGTAGCCAGCGTATTTTCTTCAACCGGTACTGGTGGCGGTCAGGAAATGACCATTACTTCCACTTGGACCACACTGGCTCACCACGGCATGATCATCGTTCCGATCGGCTACAGTACGCCAGCCCTGTTTGATATTTCTCAGGTCAGTGGCGGTACTCCATATGGTGCCACAACCATCGCAGGTGGAGACGGTTCGCGTCAGCCAGACAGCCGAGAACTGGATATCGCCCGCCACCAGGGCAAGTATGTAGCAGAGATTGCGCTGAAGCTCAAGTCCTGATAGATAAATGCGCATATTACCTTTGTAATATGCGCATTTATCAATGCAATGAATATTGCCACAGATATAAATAATCTCCTCAGCGTCATTTAAGATGGCTTAAAGAGAGATGCCCATTAGCAGCAACATGTCTCAATACCAACACCCAAAACCTTTATGCCTGGATAACGGATTCTTCTACTAATAAAAATAGTCAGACGCTCAGGCCGAGATCCACCGTCTGCAGCAAGAGCTGAAGCGGGTTACCGACGAATAAAATATATAAAAAATCGCAGCATACTTCACAAAACTGTCCGACTGAGGAAAGGCTTTATCCATGACAACACCTGCTTCTGGCTTGTTCGCCTACCTTGTCGAGGATTGAATGTTCATCCCAGTGGCTTTTACTCTTGGCTTCACAATCGCATTAACAGCACCATCAGGTAGATCTGAGACAGACAGGCCAGATTAAACAGATCTGGCTGGAATCGGGATGTGTCTAAGGTTATCGCAGGATCCATCTGAATCTGAGAGATGGCGAGCAACAATGCGGAGTAAACAGAGTCCGGCGACTGCTGAAACAGTGGGAATGAGATGGATGAATGCATCCCCCCTATATTTGAGAGGAGGGAGAAGGGTTCAGCAGGAAGTGTTGCAGACTTGCGGCATCATTGTACCCAAGACGAGATGCATAAAGCTCATTGATAACTGGGGAAGGAGCAAGATGAATATTCTCCTGTTGGTATTGATATCGCAAAACATCTAACGCAAGTTCATTTCCTTGATTGATGAATATTCCGGTGAAATTATCGACAAACAGATAAAAGTAGCTTGGTGTCCGGGCTAAACGCCTTACAGAGTGTTGCGGTAGGTCGGAAAAACTGACTCTTCACAGGCTCCGAACGGTGATGATGAATATGTACTCACTGATCTGCACGTGCCGTCTGAACAATGTAGAGCCAGAAAAATGGCTGCGTTGCGTCATTGAACATATCAATGACTGGTCGGCAAACCGGGTACATTATCTGTTTCCCTAGAAAATTGTCTGACCTCAAAATAAATATCAATATGTTTATGACGAGACTCAGGCTGTTTGGCGATTGATCGAATTTCACAATTTTGACTGAGTTCTCTTTAAAAAAGAAGTAATTAAGGTAAAATATTACGCTAATTACAGGAGCATCATCATCCCGTAACAGGTAATAGTAATGCATTTAGAAGATATACGAATTTTTGTAACCATCGTGAATATGGGGAGTTTTACAGCAGCAGCCGAGCATCTTCAGTTGTCTAAACAATATGTCAGCAGAAGGATGGCTGCACTGGAGAGAAAGATATCAGCCCGTTTACTGGTACGAAATACCAGGAAGCTGTCAGTTACCGATACAGGACAAGTTTTTTTTCATCATGCCAAACGTATACTGGAGGAGCTTTATGAAGCCGAGCAGAATATTTTAGCTCGGCAGCAGAAACTGGCTGGCTCTTTTAGAGTCAGCCTTCCTATGACATATGGTATTAGACATCTTGCGTCTCTGATAATTGAATTCCAGTCTGCTCATCCAGAACTGGTTGTTCATATTGATATGGATGACAGATATGTTGACGTTGTGGGCGAAGGTTACGATATGGTATTGCGCATCGGTAACTTAGAGGACTCAACCTTAATTGCCCGTTGTCTGGGTAAACTGCCTATGGTAATTTGTGCCAGCCCGAGTTATCTACATTTGCACGGAACACCTCAGACAGGAGCCGAACTGATAAAACATAATTGCCTTCTGTATGGGCGGGAGGGCCAATATGGCTGGAAATTAAACACTGGAAGTTCACTTAGTACATTTGCCGTACAAGGTAACCTCAGCAGTAATAACGGAGAAGTGATCCGTGAGGCTGCTAAAAAAGGGAGGGGTATTGCTCTTTTACCATTATTTATTGTTGAAGAAGCACTGCAGCAAGGCGCTTTAATCCAGATATTACCGAATTACTCACCGCCGCCTCTGACTATCAGTGCCTTGTACCCTCAACATCGTCAGCACAGTGCGGTAACCAAAAATTTACTGCCATTTCTTGCAAAGAGAATCGCCGGAATTATAGATCCCCCAGAAAAAGAATAAATCTTACTTTTGCTGCATTGTTATCAAAGTGCTAACAACAAACATAATTTAATGATATTAATTCATGAGGGTAGTCATCTAAAAATGTGTATTTAGGCGAATTTTATACTACGTATAAACTATGATGTATTTAGTTACAGGAGTTTCTACTGACCGAGTTTAGCTTGCATCAGATTGAAACATCAATCGAATAGCCCAAAAGATAATATCTGGAGAGAAAATCCCTGATTGTAACGTATATTATGCATATTGTAATAATCCTTTTGCCTGGGCAATACTTCCTAAACCCAGAAACTTATCCCAGAGAGAGCACACTACAAGTGTAGCTATTCATATATGAAGAATAGTTATATATAAGGAGGGAAAATGGCAGCTGAAAATCAGCTTTTATTGGATAAACGTTGGCGGCATTACAGAGAGCCCGCATTATTGGCAGCATCCGCTGGAGCAATAGATACTATTAGTTTCATCACATTGTTTGGGCTTTTTACCGCCCATGTTACAGGCAACCTTGTTGTGGTCGGTGCGTTTTTAGCCGGCGAAAACGAGGGTATTGTGATCAAGCTTCTGGCAATTCCTGTCTTTATGATTTCTGTTGCCTTTACCACACTGATTATTAAAACCAGAAAATGTATCACCCCCACTTTTCTTGTCGGGTTGTTTATGTCCGAAGTGTTTCTGCTGTTGCTCTTTGCTTGGTTATATGTGGTCACCTTTTGCTGAGCAGCCTGACGGACTAACGACTCTTGTCACAGGAATGACAGGTGTTATGGGAATGGGTGTTCGAAACGCAACTTCACGCCTGCTGCTCTCCATTACAAGTCCAAGTACAATGATGACCGGGAATGTCACACAACTCACAATTGACATAATTAATTATTTCCAAATACCCTCGACTGAAAACCACACCAAACTAATAAAGTCAGGTTCTTCAGTTATTGGTTTCCTTGCCGGAGCCGGGTTAGGCACTCTTGGATATATATTAATGGGATTTTTCTCCGTGCTAATTCCAGTTATAATGATAGTTGCCGTAATTTATAAAGAGGTAAGTTATGTCCTGATAATGAGAAAGTGAAAAGAAACATCCCCGTATAATATACAGGCATAACCCGAATACATCATCTTCATGTGTCTATGCTTGTTTGTATTCAATTATACTTGAATACTCTCAGAAACAGTCCAACATGGATGAGGCAATCATCGTGAATGGCAAGATGATGAAAGCCTCTTCGAGATAACTCTCTTATTACGACACCAGCAGGGATACCGAGACCATTGTCTGCGCATCAGAAACTACAGACTCTTGTTGGCAACATCAGAAATAAGTTAACATTTTACTCCATAAATTTTGATTAACCTTATTGATAAGAGAATGTAATTGTTGCTATTGCCTTCACATTACCTGGCGTAGTTGTATCAGCGATTCTTATATAATTGGCTCTTAAATTGATATGTGGGCTTACCTCTCCCTTGTAATCTGAGAAGTGCCATTGACTGCCATTTCCTTTCACAGGGGAGTCTTCACCATAGCTGATGGCAGTTACATCACTGTCTTTATATAGTCTGATGCCAAATCCTTTTGCAGTGGATTCACTACTTAAGGTCAATATATCTGTTCTATTCATCGGTTGTGTTGCATCTGTTAATGTAGCATAAACATCAATCCCAGGCGGGCATTGTAGATGTACGTCAATTTTACCCCCCTGTATTTCTTTATACATAGTTGTGAACTGTGATTGATATACAGTATTTAATGGCACCACATAGTTTTTCTGCCCCATGGTACATGTCTGGCTCTGTACCCGAATACGCCCACCATTTAACATAACAGGTGCTGTCAGTCCTTTATTATTCAAACTTGTACGTTTCGCTTCCAACAAAATAGTACCAAGCTGCTTGGTGGGTATTGTTATATATCCATTGGGTAATCTTCCCGTTGCGACAAAAGCAACAAATAAACGAGCTCCGAAGCTTGCTGTCGCACCGTTATAAGTATTGGGGTTTGTATTGGCACCTACAGGGTCAATATATATACCTGAGCTATTTATGGGGACCAGAGGATTTGCGGGCCAATAGCCCGCCATGCCAATAATAATACCCAGTCCGGATACACCAATATCATAGACATCAAAATCAGATGAATATTGTTTTTTTCCTTGATGAAAAGCATACGATACACTACCAATTTTACGTAGCGCAGGCGTAAATTTTCCACGCATCAAGGCTATTCCACCCCCATAAAATAGATACTGGTTAGCTGTTCCCTCCAGCTCTCCTATCACCCGGGGATAGGTATGAGCATCAGCAGGACCAATAACAACACCCGGCAATGTGGATGCATTAACAGCTATCTGCGAGGACACATAATCATCCCGACCAGCTACCGCCAGATTAGGGAGAAAAATTAAAAGCAATGGTATAAAGAAGATTCTTTTCATGTTTTTTCCTGATTATGGCGCGGTATACACTGAACAGGAACGCGCTGAGGTTGTACATCAGTTTTATTGTGTGTGACATGATATGTAAATGAACATCTGTCTTTATTATCAGGTCCCCATACAACGCTGAGATGACCTTTTTCAGGGAGCCCCCTAGTAAACAAGCTTCCAGCCTGAGCCACATACCCGACTAACTGTCCATCCTGATCCAGAACCTCAGCAGCCATTGGTGGGGTATTACCATCTGGCATTCTGATATTAAATAACAAACTCTCCCCTGTTTGAGTATTAAATGTCACTAACGTTGCACTATTAGCACGAGGTATGATTTCCTGTTCTGTCGCTGATAATTCAACGTTTAAATCCAAATCAGAAGGATCTATGCTGATTTGATTTTTTTCATAGGGTGCGACATAAGGGACAATACCATTACCCCAAAAATCCAGTCGACTTCCGGAGGCATTATTAATAGCAGCACCCTGCGCACCTTTAGCATGGACGATAGTAAAGGTATCACTTAAGTCATTACTCAATGTCACCCCATAAGGATGTGCAACAATCGCCCCCGATGCACCAAATGACATTTGCTTGTTATGCTGCGTATCATGTCCGAATGTGGTGGTCATATTTACATAAGAAGAACGATAGCCTCCATTCATTGCATAGCCGGAAGGGCCGCTTTCCTGGCTGTTACCAGAAACACCATAAGAAAACTGATTATATTTTCCGGCAATTCCGCTAATTGATGTCTGAATGCTATTTTTTTCTCCTTTGTTATAATTTAAGACCGTTGAAAATACAGGACTTTGAGTACTCCCTCCCAGCGGAAGAGTAAAATTCATATAAAACCTGTCATCACGATGTTGCTGTTCATTATCTCTTGACTGAGAGAAACCAATTTGATATCCGACTTGTTTCCAGAAGTTACTATAGCCCATCTGATATTCATTACGACTTCCTTTATGCCCCCAGTAACTATAAGTTGTTCCTGTTAAAAATAGGCTTCCCCATTTTTCACCTAACGCCTGATTGATCGAAATCTGAAACTGATTTTTAGGACGATAAAAACCCGAACTCTTTATAGACACATCATCAATAAAGTCACTGTTATTTGAAAATATAGCATCTTTCAGATGATAAAAATCTTTTGACGAATAACGGTAAGCTGCCAACGTTATATTTGTACTCGAAGCCGGAATATTGACACTATAGCTGGAATGCAAACTATAACCTTTACGCGTTACATCAGAGCGACTAAATGTTGTTCTGGATAATGTAATATCAGATGCAACAGCACCAACAGGCGTATTAAAGGCAATACCAGCCAAACCCGCTGTATATTTTGAACTTGTTGTTATTCCACCATTTAAGGTAATATCATTCGTAAGCCCATATTGATACGTGCCCTGTGCTATCAAATCATTATATGTTTCATTCGAATAACGATATTTCCCTACTGACATCTGCCAACGACTGAATCCAGGCCGGACAAGCTGAGCTACAGCTGCAAAAGGTACGGTAAACGTTCTTGTCTGCCCATTAGACTCAGTTATCTTAACAAGAAGATCGCCTGCATACCCGCTCGGATATAAATCATTAATAGTAAATGGCCCCGCTGGCACTGTCGTTTCATAAAGAATATGAGAATTTTGATAAATGGTGACCCTAGCATTGCTGTTAGCGATTCCCCGAACAACAGGAGCATATCCACGCAAAGACCCCGGCAACATTCGTTCATCTGATGCCAGTCGCGCTCCACGCAGGTTAAGGCTCTCCATTAACTGGCCATTTGTATAAAAATCCCCTAAGGTAAATTGTGCTCTCAGCTGAGCAATATCATGCGTCACATTTGTTTCTATATTCTGATATCCCGCAGAATAACTATTATTCCAGCTTTCTCCTCCACGGTGGCGAAAGGCCCATCCCCATAAATTGAATCCTGCTTTTAATCCCAGGTAAGTCTGTTCGTTATTGATATCAGAATTACTGTACTTATAATAGTTAGCATCATAATTTATAAATGCCGCTGGAACCCCACTCTGCCACTGAACTGGAGATATGTATCCTCTGGGATGTGTATTCAGTTGAGCCTGAGGGATCTCTATATTCAGTTTTAACGTTGACAACTCAAAATTAATTTTAGCTGATGGAAGCCCCTCTGATGCTGGATAGCAAGATTTACCAGTAACCTTTGCATTTTCAGGTTCAATATCTTCAATTAAATCAATTAAAGACAGTAATTCTGATGTCAGGCATAAGGTAGAAGCAGTGGAATTATTTCCATATACATATTCTAAATTAGCTTTCCCTTTCCATTCGCTATTAAGATAGATGTCAGCATAATACTTCCCCTCAGGGATCGGATTACCATAACTAAAGCGACTAATATCAATAGCATTCGTCCCCGATACCGAACGCAAAAAGCCGGGATCAAACTCCGTCTCTTTCGCAGCAAATACAGATGTTGTGACCAATCCCATCCCCAACGCGACATAAAATGCAAGAGAAAAATGAAAAGAAACCGGGCATAACAGATAATTAAAATTATTCATACTATCTATTCCAAAACAGACTCACCTTGCTGGAATCCACCATAATCATTAACAATGGTCCAAGTCACTTTATTTGCCAGTGCCGAGTTATTTTTAAGTGTAAATACTTTTGAAGAAAAAGGTTCCACCATCCCACTTTGTTCAACTGGCATGATGTCTTTATTCTGAACAACTTCAATTTTATTGTATGTTATGTAATACGGAGTTGGGTTAATTGCTTTAATACGTCTCTTACCCTCCTGATGCCAAGAGACTTTTTGATAAGCATCATTCGGTGTTATTTTCAGGTCATCCGGACGAAAAAAGAATTTAATACGACTACGAACCGCCAGTTGCAGATAGTTATTATTCACCTCAGCACTCCCGGAATCCTTATTTTCTGGTTTTGCTGGAATGTCCAGCACATTCAGATAAAAAAGAGACTCCCTGTCTGTCGGTAAGGACTCCCCTGTATATACAACTCTGATTGTTTGTCCCGATTTTGGGTCCATACGAAATATTGGCGGAGTAATAATAAAGGGGACTCGTACTGAATCTGGTGTAACCGTCGCATCTCCTGTATCTAACCAGGATTGAACAAGCGCAGGAGATGAGTTTTCATTATTTAACCGTATATTAATACTCTTTTGAGCTGCGGGATAAACAACACGGGTTCCCATAATAACAACGCTACCCTGCACAACTGTCGATACAGATAGAGTAAAAACAATCAGAAGAAACCTTAACATAGTATCTCCAGAAAAAACAGGGCAGTACTTTCTGCCCTGACAGATAAAAACAAATAATATAAGACCTATTATTCGTAAGCGATGGTATAATTGACAGTTGTTGTTACATCACCAGCAGTTGCTGTCCCGGTTGCGTAATACTGCGCCATATAACGTAATGTGGCATGACCATCCGCTCCGATAGCTTCAGCATGAACATCCTGTCCAGCGAAATCTTTCCCTAATAAAATGCTTGAAGCTCCATCACTATTCAATAACTGAATCTGAACATCGCCAGCGGGATTATTTTGAGCCATGTTTTTAAGATTATTTGTTGTAAAATCAGTACTGGCTCCAGGTTCAAAATAAGCTTTAACCTGAGTTGCACCATCTGTATCTGGAGTACAATCCGCTAAATCAATTGAAAACGGTGTTAATCCCGCTGTTGCCCCTTGGTTTGCCAAGGCTGCTTTCGATACTGTTGGTAATGTAACAGTAAAGTTACCATTTGATCCTGTCGTTACATTACAGGTTTGTGATACGACTTTACCTGTAAACGTAATTACTCCGTCATAGGCCATAGCTGAACTGCAAAATATACCAAAAAAAATCGAAACCAAACTCTTAGAGTTTATCTTCATGGTTTATATCCTTATTAACTTTAATTTCAAGATAATAACATTCATTTTGTAAGGAAATATAGTTTTTGAGGTGTACGACATAAGATCATACTTACCTTTCGAAGAAAAATTATTAATCCATATAGCATTCAGTCAGCATTTACTCCTTTTTTATCAAGTTATTTATAGCCATGATAGCCCTTCTACAAATCTATACTCACGGGCTATCTGTTTCTTAGCGCAGAGAGTCATTTCTACAATGGATGCAAAACAATCGGTTAATAAACACTACTGACAGTAACGCCTGAAACATTTAGGGAGACTGAACAAAAGCACATAATCTATCATCCTTTGAGTCATCCTGATGAACCTTAATTCTCCTAAATATTAAGTTAGTATATATTTAAAACACATAAGAATATATCTTCAACATCAAAAATGAACAAACACTATCCTAATTTTGCATACAAACAGATAAAGCATAAAAATTTCTTATCTATCATATCGTTATTTGGGGTGGGGCGGCTTTCGGAATTATCGCCTTAAATCGCCAAGAATAAAATTTTCAGGCGTTATGTCGAACCTTTTTCAGTAGTTGCCACATGGCGCGGC
>OBWW01001154.1_pt1 | contig 13204 bp, 14 predicted proteins | sample 1538091 | NCBI WGS metagenome assembly OBWW01 (sample SAMEA2580125, study PRJEB22360) | human gut metagenome | biome: human gut; feature: human-associated habitat; material: faeces | place: Denmark | collected 2008/2010 | reverse complement strand
GGCGGGACAGGCCCATGCACACCGCCAGCACCAGCCCGGTCCACCTCATCCATCTCCTGGGCAGCGCCCGCCACCAGGCGGATGCTGCCGCAAAGGCAGCACAGGTATGCCCTGAGGGAAAGGAGTTGGGGTCCGGCTCCTGGATCAGCGGCACCAGCCCCGCCACATCCAGCCAGGGGCGGGGGCGGGCCACCACATGCTTGAGGACCACGTTGGTACACAGCAGCCCCAGCACCATGGCCGCCAGGGCCGCCACCCCCGCTTTCCGGGTAGGCTTCCAGCACAGCATGGCTAGAGAGAGCACGATCCACATCAGGCCGGTGTTGCCCAGTGTAGTATATCCCTCCACGATGGGGTCCAACAGTCCCCGCAGGTTCTCCTGGATCCAGAGCAAGGCCCCTCCATCCAATGTCTGAAGCACGGATAACATGGAAAAACTTCCTGCCTTTCCTTCCCTTGACCCGCCGGGGCTCCGGGACTATAATAAAGTGAGATATGACCGGTCAAAGCCCGACCGGCCGGCAGGGATATTATACCCTGCTCCCGGGCCCGAGGCAAGCCGTTTTTGTTAGATCATGAGAACACGGGAGGTCCTCCCTTTTGAAGCAAGTCGTCTGTCTCTCCACCGAGCCCTGGAGCCCCACCCCCGGCCGGACCCAGCACCTGATCACCCGGCTCAAGGACGCCCAGGTCCTCTACTTCTGCCCCGGCGGCGGACTGTTGGATCAACGCTGGCGCCAGCCGGGCAGGAAGGTCCGCCCCAACGTCACCGTCTATACCATGCCCCCCGCCCTCCCTGTGGATGAGCGCCACGACCGGCTGTTCCGGCTCTCCCGGCAGCGCCAGATCCGCTTTCTCGCCGACAAGCTGGCCCGGCACCGCTTCCGCCGTCCCCTTCTGTGGACCACCTCCCCTGTCCATATCCACGCCCTGGATGCGCTGGAGTACGACGGTCTGGTCTACGACTGCGACCAGGTGTGGGACGAGCTGCCCGACCGGTGGGAGGGCAGTCTGGCTGGTGCGGCGGACGTGGTCTTTGCCGCTTCCCCAGGGCTGGCCGACCGCCTCTCCCCGTGCCGCGGCAACATCGCGCTGCTTCCCAACGGGGTGAATTACCCTCTCTTCGCCGCCGCGGGCTCCGCCGGGCGTCGGGGGGAGCTGGACCACCTGCCCGGGCCCCTGCTGGGCTGGGCAGGCACCATCCATGCCGACCTGGATCTGACCCCCATCCTCTATGCCGCCCAGGCCCGGCCCGCCTGGACCTTCCTGCTGCTGGGGCGCCGGGAAGAAAACCCTCTGCTGCGCCGTCTCTCCCGCCTGTCGAATGTGATGCTGGCCGGCCCCTGCCCGCTGGTGGAGGTCCGCGACTATTTGGGCCGCTGCCAGGTTCTGCTGGACCTGCTGCGGGACAGCCAGCCCTATAACGACGTGGTCCCGCCCCGGCTCTATGAGTATCTCTCCACCGGCAAGCCCATCGTATCCATGCTGTGGCCGGAACAGGTGGAGCTCTTCCCCGATGTGGTCTACGGCGCCCACTCCCCGGAGGAGTTCCTCCATCTGTGCCAGCAGGCGCTGGCGGAGGACCCGGGCTGGGGGGATCAGCGCCGCCGGGACTACGGTGCGGCCTGCTGTGAGCCCGCCCCCGCCGTCCTGACGACTTCCCTGTCATTTTTTCTCCCGCTCCTTGTGGAAGCTGACAAAAATGCCCTGCCCCCTTGCAAATATCGGGATTTTTCGATAAAATGAAAGTCCATTCATTGTTGGGCAAGGAGGTCCTCCTATGTTTGTGTGCCTGTCTTCCATCTGTCGGCAGCACAGCATCCTGCGGGGGGATTTGTGCGCCCAAAAATAACAGGTAAGCGATCCCAGGCTGTCCGTTCCAGGCGGGCGGCCTGAATCTTTTCCCCGGGGAGAGCGGTCCGGGCCGCTCCTTTTCGCCTGTCCCCCGGCCGGGATCCTGAAAGGAGAGTTTTTTATGAAGAAAGTCGCTGTCATTATGGGCTCTGATTCTGACTGGCCGGTGGTCCAGGGGGCCTGCGCCCAGCTGAAGGAGTTCGGCATCCCCTATGAGGCCCACATCCTCAGTGCCCACCGCACCCCCGCCGCTGCCGCCGAGTTCGCCCGGGGTGCCCGGGCCAACGGCTTCGGCGTGCTCATCTGCGCCGCCGGCATGGCCGCCCACCTGGCGGGGGCCTTCGCTGGGAACTCCACCCTGCCCGTCATCGGTATCCCCATGAAGGGGGGCGCCATGGACGGCCTGGATGCCCTGCTGGCCACCGTGCAGATGCCCAGCGGCATCCCCGTGGCCACTGTGGCCATCAACGGGGCTAAGAACGCCGCTGTGCTGGCCGCCCAGATCCTTTCCGTCTCCGACGATGTGCTGGCCGCCAAGCTGGACGCCGCCCGGGAGAAGATGGCGGAGCAGATCGCCGCCAAGGAGGCCAAGCTCCAGGCAGAGCTTTGATCCAGACAGGAAATCGGAGTGATGGAGCGCGCTGCGCGCGCATTTTAGGCACCCCAGCACCGCTCTTCAACTCCTATCTCAAGCAGGTTTCTGCTTCCCGATCAACTAGATTTTTGAGAAAAAGAAAGGACGGTCTACTATGAAGAAAGTCGAGCAGCTGTATGAGGGCAAGGCCAAGAAGGTCTATTCCACCGAGGACCCGGGTCTGGTCATCGTGTCCTACAAGGATGACGCCACCGCCTTTGACGGTCTGAAAAAGGGCACCATCACCGGCAAGGGGGCCATCAACAACCAGATGACCAACTACCTGATGGGCCAGCTGGAGAAGGCCGGCGTGCCCACCCACTTTGTGGAGGAGCTGAGCGAGCGGGAGACCGTGGTGAAGAAGGTGACCATCGTCCCCCTGGAGGTCATCATCCGCAACATCTCCGCTGGCTCCTTCGCCAAGCGCTACGGCGTGGAGGAGGGCATCGTGTTCGACGCCCCCACCATCGAGTTCTCCTATAAGAACGACGACCTGCACGATCCCCTCATCAACGACTACCACGCCGTAGCCCTGAAGCTGGCCACCTGGGACGAGATCGACACCATCAAGAAGTACGCCTTCCAGGTCAACGACTTCCTGAAGAAGACCCTGGCCGAGTGCGGTGTCACCCTGGTGGACTTCAAGCTGGAATTTGGCAAGACCTCTGACGGAACCATCGTGCTGGCCGACGAGATCAGCCCCGACACCTGCCGCTTCTGGGACTCCAAGACCGGGGAGAAGCTGGACAAGGACCGCTTCCGCCGGGACCTGGGCAACGTGGAGGGCGCCTACCAGGAGATGGCCCGCCGCCTGATGGGGAAATAAGCCTTGGGGATCATCGGCTCAGCGGACGGTCCCACTACTGTAATCGTGACCGGCTCTCCGGGGCCAGTCCTTCTGCTCCTGGCGCTGCTGATCCTGGGTGCGGGGACCCTGGCCTGGCTTTTGATCCGCAAACACAGGAAATAGATCTCCCTGGGCAGGCGCAGGGGGTGGGGAGCGAGGGAGTATGTTCTTCTCTTTCCCTTTTCTCCACGCGCAACTCTTCACTCTAAACTTTTTAGGAGGACCACATGGGCGGCTTTTTTGGCGCAGTTTCACACCAGGATGTGACCCTGGATATCTTCTTTGGAGTGGACTATCACTCCCACCTGGGCACCCGGCGGGGCGGCATGATCATCCATGACGCCAAAGATGGGTTCCAGCGGCAGATCCACTCCATTGAGAACACCCCCTTCCGCACCAAGTTTGAGAAGGATCTGTCCGATTTCCACGGGTGCAGCGGCATCGGCTGCATCAGCGACACTGACCCACAGCCCCTGCTGGTACGGTCCCACCTGGGACTGTACGCCATCACCACGGTGGGCATCATCAACAACGCCGAGGAGCTGATCCAGCGGTATTTTTCCGACCACGGCCATCAGTTTATGGCCATGAGCTCCGGAAAGGTCAACTCCACCGAGCTGGCCGCTGCCCTCATCAACCAGAAGGATGACCTGGTCTCCGGCATCCTGCACGCCCAGGAGGAGATCGATGGCTCCCTCACCCTGCTGCTCCTTACAGAGCAGGGTGAGATCATCGCCGCCCGGGACCGGCTCGGCCGTCTGCCGGTCCTGGTGGGGCAGAACGACAGCGGCTGCTGTGTCTCCTTCGAGTCCTTTGCCTACCACAAGCTGGACTACCACGACGCCTACGAGCTGGGCCCCCGTGAGATCGTCCGCATCACCGCTGACGGCTTCGAGACCCTCTCCCCCGCCGGCCAGGAGATGAAGATCTGCGGCTTCCTGTGGACCTACTACGGCTATCCCAACTCCAACTACGAGGGGATCAATGTAGAGGTCATGCGCTACCGCAACGGGGAGATCATGGCCCGGGACGAGGTGGCCCGGGGCCAGCTGCCCAAGGTGGACTATGTGGCCGGGGTGCCTGACTCCGGCGTCCCCCACGCCATCGGCTTTGCCAACCGCAGCGGCAAGCCCTTTGCCCGCCCCTTCGTCAAGTACACCCCGACCTGGCCCCGCTCCTTCATGCCCACCAATCAGGATGTCCGCAAGCAGGTGGCCAAGATGAAGCAGATCCCGGTGCCTGAGCTCATCGAGGGCAAAAAGCTCCTCTTTGTGGACGACTCCATCGTCCGGGGCACCCAGCTGCGGGAGACCGTGGAATTCCTCTATGAGTCCGGCGCGGAGGAGGTCCATATGCGCTCCGCCTGCCCCCCCATCATGCACAGCTGCAAGTATCTGAACTTCTCCCGGGGCAACTCCGACATGGACCTGCTGGCCCGCCGCACCATCCAGGAGCTGGAGGGGGATGAGGGGCAGCAGCATCTGGAGGAGTACGCCGACGTACATACTGAGCGGGGCCAGTGCATGCTGAAGGCCATCTGCGAGAAGCTGGGCTTCGACTCCCTGGGCTACCAGTCCCTGGAGGGACTGCTGGAGTCCATCGGCCTGGACCGGGACAAGGTTTGCACCTACTGCTGGAACGGCAGGGAATAAGGCCCCTCCAGGGGGGCGATGTCCCCCCTGGATGCAACATCGCTTCCTCGTCGATATCCCCTCGCCTTTCCACAGGAAAGGCGGCCCTGGCCGCCACGGCCAGGGGTCATGATGTCCTGCGGCGAAATGGATTCGCCTGCGGACTCTTTGTTGTCCTTTCCGCTTTCGGCGGAAAGTCTGCGAGGCTTTAACACAGTGATTTGGAGGTTTTTAAGATGAAAAACTCCCATTCGGAGTCCTACGCCGCCGCCGGGGTGGACGTCACCGCCGGATATGAGGCGGTGGAGCGCATCAAGCCCATGGTGGAGTCCACCTATATCCCCGGGGTGATGGGCACCCTGGGCGGCTTCGGCGGCATGTTTGCCCCTGATCTGACCGGCATGAAGAAGCCTGTGCTGGTGTCCGGCACCGATGGCGTGGGTACCAAGCTGAAGCTGGCCTTCCTGATGGATAAGCATGACACCGTGGGCATCGACTGCGTGGCCATGTGTGTCAACGATATCATCTGCGGCGGCGCTGCCCCCCTCTTCTTCCTGGACTACATCGCCTGCGGCAAGAACTACCCCGGGCGCATCGCGGACATCGTCTCCGGCATCACCGAGGGCTGCCGCCAGGCGGAGTGTGCCCTGGTGGGTGGTGAGACCGCAGAGATGCCCGGCTTCTACCCCGAGGAGGAGTACGACCTGGCCGGCTTCTCCGTCGGGCTGGTAGACGAGGAAAAGATCATTGACGGCAGACGCCTGAGCGAGGCGGATGTGCTCATCGGCCTGGCCTCCTCTGGGGTCCACTCCAACGGCTTCTCCCTTGTGCGGAAGGTGTTTGACGTGGAGCACGCCGACCTGAAGACGCCCCGTGAGGATCTGGGCGGCAAGAGCCTGGGCGAGGCCCTGCTGGCCCCCACCCGCATCTATGTAAGATCGGTGAAGGCCCTGCTGAGGGCCGGGGTGGACATCCATGCCGTCAGTCACATCACCGGCGGCGGTTTCTATGAGAATGTGCCCCGGATGATGACCCAGGGGCTCACCGCCCAGATCGACCTGAGCACCTTCCCCCGCCTGCCCATCTTCGATCTGATCCAGAAGACCGGGGACATCCCGGAGCGGGACATGTACAACACCTACAATATGGGCATCGGCATGATCCTGGCCCTGCCCGCAGAGCAGGCCGAGCAGGCTCTGTCCGTTCTGAAGGGGGCCGGTGAGACCGCCTATCAAATCGGCCGCGTCATCCCCGGCGAGGCCGGCGTGGAGCTGGTCTGATCACATTAGGAATGAGAAATGAGGAGTTGGGAATTGTGTCTCCGGCTCCGCCGGACCGATTTCAAACCGTGCGCCCCAGGCGCACTCCATCCATTCCAAATTCTTAATCCCTAACTTTCTAATTCCTAACTCACTCGGAGGTTCGCTATGTCCAAACGTATCGCCGTCCTGGTCTCCGGCGGCGGGACCAATCTGCAGGCCCTGATCGACGCCCAGGGGCGGGGAGAGCTGGTGAATGGCCGGATCTCCGCCGTCATCTCCTCCACTCCGGACGCCTTCGCCCTGGAGCGTGCCAAGAACGCCGGCATCCCCGGCTATGTGCTCCCCCGGCGGGACTTCTCCGACAGCCGCGGCTACACTGCCCGCCTGCTGCGGGAGACGGTGGGGGCCGATCTGGTGGTCATGGCCGGCTTTATGACCATCCTCACGGAGGAGCTGTTCCAGGCCTACCCCAACGCCGTCATCAATATCCACCCCTCCCTCATCCCTTCCTTCTGCGGAGTGGGCTGCTATGGCCTCCACGTCCACGAGAAGGCTCTGGAATACGGGGTAAAGATCTCCGGTGCCACCGTCCACTTTGTCACGGAGGAGTGTGACGCCGGCCCCATCATCCTGCAAAAGGCAGCTGAGGTGCTGCCCGGCGACACGCCGGAGGTCCTCCAGCGGCGCATCATGGAGCAGTGCGAGTGGAAGCTGCTGCCTCAGGCCGTCTCCCTCTTCTGCCAGGACCGGCTGAAGGTGGAGGGCCGGGCGGTCCGCATCCTGGACTGCCTGTAATACGCCTCCACACAAAGATCAAACACGCGGTGTAACTGACGGAAGTGGAATGGACCACAGGGAGCATCGTTGTGGACCATGCCGACCGTCTGGGCGCACCCGTTTTCCGAAACGCGGTGCGCCCTTTTTGCCGCTGTATGAGAAAGAAAGGAGCATCTCATGTCCGCCAAGACCATTCTCGCCTCCGGCTTTCTGCTTCTGGGCGGAGCCCTGCTTCTGCTCGTCAGCAGCCTGGATTACAGTGATTTCTACAGTCTTTTTGGCCTGCTGTTCACGCTGGCAGGAGCGGTCCCCCTGCTCATCCACCTGGGGTCCCGCTATCTCACATGGTATCACAAGTCTCCCCCATCATCCACAAATGAGGACAACAAGGAGGATCCCCATGAAAATTCTTGATATAAATGAACTCCTGCAAGCTCACCCCTACCCCGGCCGTGGCATCGTCCTGGGCCGCTCCGCCGATGGCCAGAAGGCGGTCATCATCTACTTCATCATGGGCCGCAGCGGGAACAGCCGTAACCGCGTCTTTGAGGCCACCGGGGACGGTATCCGCACCCGGGCCTATGACGAGAGCAAGATGGTGGACCCCTCCCTTATCATCTACCACCCGGTGCGCCGGGTGGGGGAGGTGACGGTGGTCACCAACGGAGACCAGACCGACACCATCCGGGACAGCCTGCTGGCGGGCAAGAGCTACATCGACGCCCTGCGCACCCGGTGCTATGAGCCCGACGGCCCCAACTATACCCCCCGCATCTCCGGCGTGGTGGACCAGGACGGCTCCTTCTGCCTGTCCATCCTGAAATCCGCCGACGGTGACCCCGCCTGCAGCCACCGCTACTTCTATGAGTACGACGCCCCCCTGGCTGGGGAGGGCCGCTTCATCCACACCTACCAGGAGAATGCCGAACCTCTCCCTTCCTTTGAGGGGGAGCCCCGCCGGGTGTCTGTCTCCGCCCCTGACGCTGAGACCCTGGCCAGTCAGGTGTGGGCCAGCCTGAATGAGGACAACAAGGTGTCCCTGTTTGTGCAGTATATCCACCTGGCCACCGGGGAGCGTGAGACCGTCATCCTCAACAAGCACGGAGAGCAGGCCCACGCCGCCTCCAAAGTCCCAAACTGAGAAAAAGAGGTGCAGATCATGACAGAACTGGAACTGAAATACGGATGTAACCCCAACCAGAAGCCCGCCCGCATCTTCATGGAGGAGGGCGATCTGCCCCTGAAGGTGCTCAACGGCCGTCCGGGGTATATCAACTTCATGGACGCCCTGAACTCCTGGCAGCTGGTGAAGGCCCTCAAAAAGGCCACCGGCCTGCCCGCCGCCGCCTCCTTCAAGCACGTCTCCCCCGCCGGGGCCGCCTTGGGCCTGCCCCTCAGCGATGTAGAACGGCGCATCTACTTTGCCCCGGAGGGAGAGCTGTCCCCCATCGCCTGCGCCTATATCCGGGCCCGGGGGGCCGCCCGGCTGTGCTCCTTCGGAGACTGGGCCGCCCTGTCCGATGTGTGCGACGGGGATACCGCCCGCTTCCTGGCCGCTGAGGTATCCGACGGCGTCATCGCCCCGGGCTATACCGACGAGGCCCTGGATATCTTGAAAGCCAAGCGCAAGGGAGGCTATAATGTGGTTGAGATCGACCCCAATTATGAGCCCGCCCCCATCGAGCGCCGCAATATCTTCGGCATCACCTTCGAACAGGGATACAACAGCCTGGATATCAGCGAGGAGATGCTCCAGAACATCGTCACCGAGAACAAAGACCTGCCCCAGCAGGCCAAGCACGACATGCTCCTCTCCCTCATCACCCTGAAGTACACCCAGTCCAACTCCGTGTGCTATGTGAAGGACGGCATGACTATCGGCGTGGGCGCCGGCCAGCAGAGCCGCATCCACTGCACCCGACTGGCGGGCAGCAAGGCGGACATCTGGTGGCTGCGCCAGCATCCCAAGGTCCTGGGCCTCCAGTTCGTGGACAACATCCGCCGCCCCGACCGGGACAACGCCATCGACCTGTATATCTCCGACGAGTACGAGGACGTGCTGGCCGAGGGCGTATGGCAGAACACCTTCCAGGTGAAGCCCGAGGTGCTCACCGCCGAGGAGAAGGCCGCCTGGATCGCCCAGATGTCCGGGGTCACTGTGGGCTCCGATGCCTTCTTCCCCTTTGGGGACAACGTAGAGCGGGCCCAGAAGTCCGGCGTGCAGTACATCGCCCAGCCCGGCGGCTCCATCCGGGACGATCAGGTCATCGCCACCGCCAACAAGTACGGCATGGTCATGGCGTTTACCGGGATTCGGCTGTTCCATCACTAATTCAATTAGGAATGAGGAGTTAGGAATTTATGAGCAGCGAACGTATCCTGATGCCCAAAAGCCTTGCTTTTGCCAAGCGCATTGTCTTTGCTTACCGATATTTATCGGAGGAGAAGAAGGAATATGTCCTCTCCAAGCAGATGCTGCGCAGCGGCACCAGCATTGGCGCTAATATCGCAGAGGCTCAGTACGGAAGCAGCCGGAAGGACTTCTTAAATAAACTGTACATTGCCTTGAAGGAATGTGTGGAGACTCTCTACTGGCTGGAACTGCTCTATTCCTGCGACTACATTTCCCGCACTGAATATGACTCTCTCCATTCGGACTGCGAAGAATTGAGAAAACTGCTCTCCTCCATCACAAAGTCTGTCCGTGACGGAACAATTCCTAATTCCTAACTCCTAATTCCTAACTTGCTGAAAGGTCGTGTTTTTATGAAGGTATTAGTCGTCGGCGGAGGCGGCCGTGAGCACGCCATCTGCTGGAAGCTGGCTCAGAGTCCCAAGGTGACCGAGCTGTACTGCGCCCCTGGCAACGGGGGCATCGCCCAGGTGGCCCAGTGCGTGCCCATCAAGGCCACGGACGTGGAGGCCATGGTGGCCTGGGCCAAGGAGCACGCGATGGACTTCGTCATGGTGGCCCCGGACGACCCCCTGGCCCTGGGCATGGTGGACGCCCTGGAGGCGGCGGGGATCCCCGCCTTCGGCCCCCGGGCCAACGCCGCTGTCATTGAGGCCAGCAAGGCTTTCTCCAAAGAGCTGATGAAGAAGTACCACATCCCCACCGCCAAATACGAAACTTTCACCGATATGGACGGAGCCCTGGCCTATGTCCGGGCGCAGGGGGCCCCCATCGTGGTGAAGGCGGACGGCCTTGCCCTGGGCAAGGGCGTGGTGGTGGCCGCCACTGTGGAGGAGGCCGAGGAGGCCGTGCGTTCCATGATGCAGGACCACAAATTCGGTGCCTCCGGCTCCACCGTGGTCATCGAGGAGTGCATGGTGGGTCCCGAGGTGACTGTGCTGGCCTTCTGCGACGGGGAGCACCTGGTCCCCATGCTGTCCAGCCAGGACCACAAGCGGGCCTACGACGGCAATCAGGGCCCCAACACCGGCGGCATGGGCGCCTTCTGCCCCTCCCCCAAGTACACCCCGGAGATCGCCGAGCGCTGCATGAAGGAAATCTTCCTGCCCACAGTGGCCGCCATGAAGGCGGAGGGCAGGCCCTTCAAGGGGGTCATCTACTTCGGCCTGATGCTCACTCAGGACGGCCCCAAGGTGGTGGAGTACAACGCCCGCTTCGGCGACCCGGAGACCCAGCCCCTCTTGTCCATGCTGGACACCGACCTGATGGACATTTTCCAAGCCTGTGTGGACGGCACCCTGGACCAGATGGACATCCGCTGGAAGCCCGGCGCCTCCTGCTGTATCGTGCTGGCCTCAGGCGGCTACCCGGTGAAGTACCAGAGCGGCTACCCCATCTCCGGTCTGGAGGCAGCCGGAAAGCTGGCCACGGTGTTCCACGCCGGCACCAAGCTGGGTGAGGACGGGACCGTCCTCACCGCCGGCGGCCGGGTGCTGGGAGTGACTGCCGTGGGCGGAGACCTGGAGGAAGCCATCAAAAAAGCCTACGCCGCCTGCAAACCCATCTCCTTCCAGGACATGCACTTCCGCACGGACATTGGGAAGGTATGACCGGCTTGAAGATAGAAGGCGTCGTCTTTGATGTAGACGGGGTGCTGTTCGACACCGAGCGTCTCACCCAGCAGACCTGGCTGGCCGTCAGCCGGGAAATGGGCTGGCCCCAGGTGGGAGAAGCCTATCTGGAGTTCGTGGGCCAGAACCGTGCCGACATTTTTCAGAAAATGGAAGATCTCTTTGGGGCGGAGTTTCCCAAGGACGCATTTATGGCGGCCTGTTCCGCCCGCCCCCCCGACCCGGGGGAGGCGCCGTTTCGGCCCGCTCCCAGGCCCGGATGGAGACGGAGGGCGTCCCTATGAAGCCCGGCGTGGGGGAGGTGCTGGAGCTGCTGCGGAGCCGGGGCGTCCCCACCGCCCTGGCCACCTCCACCGGCCGCCCCCGGACAGAGCGGCGGATGGAGATGACCGGCTTGGGTCCCTGTTTTTCCGCCATCATCACCGGGGATCAGGTGGCGCACAGCAAGCCTGACCCGGAGATCTACCTTATGGCCTGCAGGGCCCTGGGGACCACCCCGGAGCGCACTGTGGCGGTGGAGGACTCCCGAAACAGACTCCTCTCCGCCTCCGACCTGCTGCCCCCCACTCCTGAGCTGGAGCCCCTCCTCTGGGGGCGCTTCGACTCCCTGCTCCAGCTGCGGGACCGTCTGGCAAAGGAGCTGGACTGAACCAAAAAGATACGCCTGGACCTCTGAGAAAGGAGGTCCAGGCGCTTTTTTCTGATCTCAGGTCTCCGGAAAAGCCCCGGCCCTCTGCTCACAGCAGGTCCAGTCCCAGCTGAAACAGCAGTACCATTACCGGCATGGTCACCGCGCACAGCAGGGTGGTGAGCACATTGATGGAAGAGACATACCCACTGTTGGGGTTGTGGTAGAGCTGGGCCATCTGAGTGATGGCGGAGGCCGCCGGCCCAATGGCGCACAGAAGGCTGACCAGCAGCACGTTGTCCCCGTCGCTGTGGGGCCACAGCACCCGCAGGGCCAGGAGCACCGCCATGGAGAGCAGGGGGTAGACCAGCAGACGCAGCCCCGCCACCCAGTAGATGCGCCCCTGACAGAGCACCCGCTTCAGGTCCAGCTCAGAAAACAAGATCCCGATCACCAGCATGCTCAAGGGTGCCATGCAGCTGCCCAGCCCCTCCATGGCGGTGACCAGAGGCCCCGGCAGGCGCAGCCCGGTGACGAACAGCGCCAGTCCCGCCAGGATGGCGGCGATGGCGGGTGTGGTCACGATCTTTTTCCAATCAAACTGCTGGGCACCCCCCATCAGCTTCTGGCCATGGGTCCACATCAGGATGTTCTGCACCAGGATATAGACGCTGGTGTAGATCACATACTCCTGCCCCGGAATGGCCATTACCATGGGCAGGATCAGGTTGCCTGCATTGTTGTAGATCACGGACGCCTGCTCCTCCGGGGCAAGTCCGTGCCCGCTCCGGTTCATCAAGCCATTGAGCGCCAGGTAGAGCAGGTGGAGCAGCACTGCCGCCCCCAGGGCCAGCAGCAGGCCGGTCAGCTTGTCCGCCTCCATGGCCGTGTTGAAGGAGGTCATCAGGCTGCACGGCACCGCCAGATAGATACACATGCAGGAGAGCACCCGGCTCTGCTCCCCTGTGATCAGCTTCAGTTTTCCCACACCATAGCCGGCCAGACCCATCAGCACCATGCTGGCGATCTGCTGCACCAGCAGCCAGCTCACTTCCATCCGCGCTCTCCTCCCGATCTCACGCCACGGGGCCGCCAGCACCCGGGACTTCATCTTCCCCAGTCTAGCGGTCCGCATCGTGTTTGTCAATCCTTTCCCCGTGCTCTGTCCGCCCACCGCGCTTGTCAAGCCCGGTGTGCTGTGGTAAGATAAGCCCCGGCGGACGCCTGTCTCTTTTCCCGTTTTTGGACCAAAAAGTTGAAAAAATCCCGGATGCAACTGTTAGTTGTCAAATTGTATACCTCTTTTGGTTGCCCTGTCCGCCTCTTTTTGCTAAGGTCTTCTTGCCGCCGGGGCGTGCCGGCCGGTCTTATCACTTGATCCAGGAGGAGTCCCTATGGAATTTCAAAACCGTCTCTATGAGCTGCGGAAAAAAGCAGGGCTGAGTCAGGAGGGGCTGGCCGATCTGCTGGGGGTGACCCGGCAGGCGGGCCAGAAATGGGAGAGCGGCAGGAGCCCGAAGATCCCCT
>OBWW01001146.1_pt1 | contig 13261 bp, 9 predicted proteins | sample 1538091 | NCBI WGS metagenome assembly OBWW01 (sample SAMEA2580125, study PRJEB22360) | human gut metagenome | biome: human gut; feature: human-associated habitat; material: faeces | place: Denmark | collected 2008/2010 | reverse complement strand
GCCATTTCCGTCAGTGATATTGCCCAAAAAGCCGGTATCGGGAAAGGAAGTATCTATTACTATTTTTCTTCCAAGAACGATATCATAGACGCAGTGATTGAGAGAAACTACTCCCGGGTCCTGGACGAAGGCAGGGAGCTGGCCGCGTCCTCCCACCTGGATGCCTTTAAAAAACTGGAAATCATATACCACGCCTGCCTGGACTCCTCCATGGAATTGAGACGCCGGGAGGAAATACACACCTTCAATGAACAGCTGGAAAGCGCCTTCATACACCAGAAGTTCTCCCGCATCATCATCACCAAACTGAAACCCATCCTGGCCGACATCATCCGCCAGGGGGTGCGGGAGGGCAGCATCCAGTGCAGCTTCCCGGAAGAGACAGCCCAAATCGTGCTGACTGTGCTGACCATCACCCTGGATAACCACCTGATTCCCTCTGACGACGAAGAGATCGCCCGGATTCTGTCTGCCTTTACCGAGATGCAGGAAAAGGGCATGGGAATCCCCTCCCACACCCTCCGGTTCCTGATGCGCAAAATATGATATTTATTTCCAAAATAAGGACTTTTCCCCCACTTTTGGCGGAAAAAGTCCTTATTTTTATACTTTTTCCCTATCCTTTTTTTCCATTCTGGCTTATAATATCAATGGTTTACCGGGCTGGCAATTGTTTCCAGCCCTATTGAGATATCAGCGCCCATTTTCATATCCATCCACATAACCCGGGCGCAGAGAGGATAAAGAGGACTATGAAAGATACACTGAAACAGGCCGCCCGAAAAACCCTGCTGGTGATCCGCGACATAGGAGTCAGTCTCCTGGGCATCACAGGATGGCTGTTCCACGCCCTTCTAGCCGTGATCACCGCCGGATTCATATTAGGTGCCATCCTGTGCCTGCTGATTTACGCCAAGGTCAAGCCGGATCTGGATGAGTGCCGAGAGCTGGCTTACGACAAGCTGGCCCAGATGGAGCGTACAGATTTCTCAAAACTGTCCGATACCGTGATTTACGACAAGGACGGCCGTCAGATAGGGCTTATCAATGCCGGCCACTACCAGTATGTGGGCATCACCGGCATCAGTATGAACATTCAGAACGCATACATTGCTCAGGAGGACAGACGTTTTAAGAGCCATACAGGCGTTGACTGGATTGCCACCTTCCGCGCCGGTCTGGCACTGGTAAAGCACAGGGGACAAGTCACCCAGGGAGGGAGCACCATCACCCAGCAGGTCATTAAGAATACATACCTGACCCAGGAACAGACCTTCACCCGTAAAATTGTGGAAATCCTGCTGGCCCCTGAGATTGAAAAAAAGTACTCCAAAGCAGACATTATGGAGTTTTACTGCAATACCAATTTCTATGGCCACCAGTGCTACGGCGTGGAAGCTGCCAGCCGCTACTACTTCGGCAAGCATGCGGCAGACCTGAACGTGGAGGAAGCAGCTGTCCTGGTAGGCATCAGCAACAGTCCCTCGGCCTACGATCCGGTAGCCCATCCCAAAGCATCCCTTGAAAAGCGCAACGACGTATTAAAGAGCATGAATGAAATAGGCGAACTTTCCGATGAGGATTACGAAAAGGCCCTGTCAAAGCCCCTCACCGTGGTCAAGCAGGAATCCGAGGGCACGGACGAGAATTACCAGAGCAGCTACGCCATCCACTGCGCGGCCCTGGAGCTGTTAAAGAAAGACGGCTTCCAGTTCCGCTACACCTTTGAGGACAAGGATGACTACAATTCCTACATGGAACGCTATACAACCGCCTACACGGAAAAATCCGACTTAATCCGCGCCGGCGGCTTCAAGATATACACTTCCCTGGACAGCAGTCTCCAGGACATGCTTCAGGCAGACATAGACCAGGGGCTGTCCTCCTACACCGAGCTGCAGGATAATGGAAAGTATGCCCTCCAGGGCGCAGGCGTTATCGTGGACAACCGGTCCAACTACGTGGTGGCCATCGTAGGCGGCAGGGGAAGCGGGGACCAGTTCAACCGTGCCTATTTAAGCGCCAGGCAGCCGGGCAGTACCATCAAGCCCCTCATTGACTACGGCCCTGCCTTTGACACCGGAGAGTACTACCCCACGCGCATGGTGAACGACCACAAATGGGAGGACGGGCCTTCCAACAGCGGCGGCAATTACCACGGCAGCGTAACGGTCCGTGAAGCCTTAAACCGCAGCCTGAACACAGTGGCATGGCAGATACTGGAGGACATCGGCGTGGACTACGGCCTCAGCTATCTGGGAGAGATGGAGTTCCAGAAGCTTACATACGTTGACAACGGCGTGCCCTCCCTGAGCATCGGAGGCTTTACCAACGGTGTCCGTGTGGTGGACATGGCTAAGGGATACAGTACCCTGGCCAATTATGGAGTGTACAACGACCGGACCTGCATCACCCAAATCATCCATGAGCACGACGGCGACCTGACCAAGGATTTGCCGCCTGCCGCCAAACAGGTCTATCGTGATGATTCCGCCTTCATGCTCACCGATATCCTGAAAGGCACCATGACCTCCCCCTACGGCACAGGACGCGGACTGGAGCTGGATAACGGCATGCCCGCAGCGGGTAAGACAGGAACCACTAACAGCAGTAAGGACACCTGGTTCTGCGGCTACACCCGCTACTATACCACGGCTGTGTGGGTGGGATACGATATCCCCCGCAAGATGCCCGGCATATACGGGAGCACATATGCCGGAAAAATATGGAAAAACATCATGAACCAGATACATGAGGGCCTGGAACCCTGGGATTGGGAGCAGCCTGAAAGTGTGGAATTAAAGGCGGACCCCAGGACGGGAACCCAGGATTACTTCAGCACCACCGCTGAATTCCGGGCCCAGCAAAGCCTGCACGACAAGGAGCAGGCAAAGCTGACCGCGCAGCTGGAACAGGATATCCAGGAATTCACCACCAGGGAAATCAGTTCTGTGGAGGATACCTACTCGGTTAAGAGCCAATATCAGGATATCACCTCCCGCCTGCCCCTTCTGGACGACGGGGAGCTGAGGGCCGGCATGCTGGAGCAGGTGGAAAACCGGTACGATTACTTTACCGGAATTATCAGCCAGATGGGCGATACCATTGCCCTTTACGAAAAGCAGAAGGCCATTGACGATGCCAGGGCCAGGGAAGAAGCCCAAAAGCAGGCCGAGGAGAACCGGAAGCAGGCTGAGAAGGATACCAAAAAGAACGAATTCCTGCAGGCCTTAGAGACTGTGGAGGAACTGGAATACCAGCAGAAGAATGCCCAGGATCTGGTGCAGGATGCCATCGGCAAGCTTTCCCTGGTGGCCGGGGACCCGGAGCAGCAGGCTCTGTCCGACCGGCTTCAGGCAGCCATCACGCGGATCTCCGGCCTGCCCACAGAGGAGCAGTGGAACGCATCCCAGGCCGAGAGCCGGGCATCCGAGGAAGCTGCCATGAAGCAGGCCGAGCAGCAGGTGCAGGTACAGCAGAACCAGCTCCGCTCCTCCTTAAACAGCGAGAAATTCAAGTGGAACAACATGGAATACTACGGACCAGGAGGCAGACCGGATGATGAAAATTGATTTACATAAAAAAACAGGGCATACAGGCGCCCCGCGTCTGAGGCTGCCCAAAAAGGCCCCCGTGGAACCCGAAAAGGATACTGCCAATCCCTACCGCATGCCGCCCAGGCGCTGGTTCCTTACATTCATGTGCATGAACATCCCTATCGCGGGATGGGTTTACCTGCTCTGTCTGGCCTTTGGAAAAAAAGAGAACCAGCTGCGGGATTTTGCCAAGGCTTACCTGGTCTATAAGCTGGTATTCCTGGCAGCGGCTTTGATCATCCTGGGTATTCTGGTATACATCGGACTGGACCTGGCGGATAAGCTGCTGGCTTATATGGAAATGCTGTAGGTCTGCCTGTCAAATAATAAAAATAAATAAAACAATAAAAAGGTTCGTTCTGAATCTTTGGATAACCTAATAATCCAAAGATCAGAACGAACCTTTTTCCATCCGTGGCCCAGCCTCTATATGGCTTCTTCACCCGCAGTTTCCACCGCCTCAGTTTCCACCGCCTCAGTTTCCACCGCCTCAGTCTCCGCAGCCCTGAAAAGGGCCAGCTCTTCCTTAAGTGCTGCAATCTCCGCCTCGTAAGCTTCTATTTTACGATCCTTTTCCTCCAGAATCTTTTTCTGTTCCTCCACAATGCGCTCAATCATACTGCGGTCCATCATTCCCTCAATGATGTCCCTCAGCGCATCCACTGTTTCCCCGGGAGTCTTGCCCTCCTCGTCAATGGTAATGTCCGCATATTTCTCATAATAAGGCACGCGCTCATTGTAAAGGTCCCGAAGGGTAAAACCCGGTTTCAGGGCAACGCCCCGGTCCACCACATTGCCAATGCGGTTTTCCATCTCCTCATAGCTCATCTTCAGATAGACCACTTCGCTGATTTCCTTCAGGTGCTCCATGGCCTTCTCACCGTATATAACGCTTCCGCCGGGAGCAATGACAGAGAGGGTCACATCCAGTCCGGCATTGATTCTCTCTTCCACTTTAAGGAATCCGTCCATACCCTCCTGTGCAATAATTTCCTTCAGGAGCCTGCCTTCCTTTTCCTGTATCACGATATCCACGTCCACAAAGGAAAATCCCAGCCTCTTGGCCAGCAGTACCCCAATGGTGCTCTTGCCCGATGACGGCATGCCTATCATGGTAATGTTCGGTTTCACGCTTTTTTCCTCCTTGCAGTCCTTTTCTTATCACTCTGCCTTTTCACCGGCTTTTTCACCGAATATCCAAAGCTCCCCAGCTTCTTTCCCAGCTCAAAGTACTCTCCGTGGGAATAGCTCACAAGTCCGGATGCATTGAGGTTGAACTTTCCCCTGTCGTCCATGTACTGGTTGTCAATGGTCACCCCCATCACCTTGGCAATGAACATATCATGGCTTCCCAGTTCCTTCACTTCCACCACCTTGCACTCAATGTTCACCGGGCTTTCCTCCACTCCCGGCGCCTTCACATACCTGGATGCCTGGGGGGTCAGCCTTGTCTCCTTAAATTTGTCCACATCCCTGCCGGATTTTACGCCGCAGTAATCCGTGGCCCGTACCAGCCGCTTATTCACCAGATTGATGACGAATTCTCCTGTATCCCTGATGATGCTGTGTGAAAAACGCTCTTTGCGCACAGAAATAGATACCATGGCAGGATCCGAGCATATGGTGCCCGCCCAGGCCACTGTGATGATGTTAGGTGTCTCTCCCTCCCTGCCGCAGCTGACCATAACAGCCGGCACCGGGTAGAGCATGTTGCCTGGTTTCCAGTATTCCTTTGACATATCTTAATCCTCCTGCCCTGCCGGGCCGTTGTCCTAATCCTGCTCCGCCAGCATCAGCTCCGGAATCAATTGTTTTTTACGGGATACCACACCCGGCAGGCTCAGCACCGGTTCCGGCTTTTCCGTGGCTTCCTCTATATCCAGATGAAAGGCCTTGGCCGCCAGCTGCACCGCGCCCTGCCCGTAACAAATCAGGTCCGTGGATTCCTTCAGTATGTTGGTCAGCATGAAAAATGCCATATCCAGGCTGTTGCTCTCCTTGGCCTTTTCCATATAACCCAGCATCTTCTCCTTCAGGGTTTCCAGCTCTATATCGTTTAACGACGTAATCTGTCCCACGCCAATCAGCGCCTTGCCAACAGAAAACTTCTTAAAATCCTGGTAGAAAATCTCCTCATCGGACTTATCCTTAAGATTACTTCCCGCTCCGAACATTTCCATGGCGTATTTCTCTATATCCAGGCCTGCTATGGCTGCCAGGGACCTGGCAGCCATCTCATCCACCGGTGTGCAGGTTGGTGAGCGGAACAACAGGGTATCCGACACAATAGCGCTGCACAAAAGCCCTGCAATCTTCGGCTCAATATCCACCTTGTTTTCCAGGTACATCTGGTAAATGATGGTGGCCGTACAGCCCAGGGGCTGGTTGCGGAAGAACACCGGAGCCATGGTCTGGACGGTTCCCAGCCTGTGATGGTCGATGATCTCCATGATTTCGGCGCTCTCAATACCTGCCACAGCCTGGCTCTTCTCGTTATGGTCCACCAGGATAACCTGTTTGCCCTTGGCGCCCAACAGGTTCCGGCGTGAAATCATTCCCAGATACCTTCCCTCCTTGTCCAGGATGGGGAAGTCCCGGTGCCGTTTGCTGGCCATGACCTCCCGGATTTCATCTGTATAATCATCGCTGTTAAAGGTTATGAGGTGCTCCCTGGTCATGAAATAGCTGATAGGCATGCTCTGGTTAATCAGACGGGCCGCCGTATATGTGTCGTAGGTGGTGGCAATGACCGTACATCCCCTGTCCTGGGCAATCTTCTTGATGGTCATGGACACGCCTGCACCCTCACACACAATGATGCAGTCAGCCCCCATCTCGATGGCGCAGAGCTGGGACTCATAACGGTTGCCCAGTATAACCAGGTCATGGGGTTCAATGTAAAATTCCATCAGGTCCGGATTGGCGGCTGCAATCAGCACCTTTCCCTTGTCAAAATAGACGTCCGCATCCCCCACCACAATATCAGCTTCCAGAGTTTCAATGATGTTGGAATACTGGGTATGGGCCTTGGACAAGATGCTGCTGTCATATATATTCATATAGGTCTTTGTGATATCGCCTACCGTGATAAGCCCCTCCAGGGTACCGTCGGGCCTGACGGAAGGAATGGTCACCACATTGTTTTCCTGCATGATGTTCCATGCCTTTTTTAAGGAAATGTTATCCGCAACTCCCCTGGTCTTGCGGATTTCAATGTCCTTTACCTGGGTTCTCACGTCCTCCACCAGCTTAGGCTCCTCCATGCCGAAGTAATCCAGGACAAACCTGGTCTCTCCGTTCACATGGCCTGCCCTGGCCGGAATGTACGCATCCCCTGTAATGGCCCGCTTCAGGTTGGCATAACAGATAGCCGAACAGATGGAATCCGTATCAGGATTCCTGTGGCCGATGACCGTTGTCTTTCTCTTTAATTCCTGCTCCATTTTCTCTCCTTCGATTCTGCATCTATGGTAATATATAATGTTTCATAATCTGTTTACAACAAATTCACATTTCGTTCACATTTATTTTTTATACTATTTTCATAAGAGTAAGTCACATATGCAAATGATAAATAGTAAAATTGCACATAGATTTTTCATAATTGCCCCGGTTGTTATACAATCGGGGTCTCCTCATTTTATAAGGCTTTTACGGGCTGAAAACTCCGGCTCTATCTTTATACTGTATACAAGATATTTCCCGCCATTTCAGTATATCAGACCGTATTTCTTTTTTCAACCACAACCTAAAAGGGACGGCCCTTCCGCCAGTATGGCGGAAGCCGTCCCTTTCCAAAGCTCAGAAACAAAGCTTATAAAACATCAAAGCTCATATACCTGATCACAGGTGAAATCCGGAAGGGTGGCGCTGCTGTCTGCCTTCTTCGTCTTTTTCCCGTTGTCATCCGTATAGTAAACTTCCCTGTCCTCAACCAAATAGACATAATCCCCATCGCTCTTATAAGCCTTCTCATTGGTCTGTACCTTACCGGATTCATTGACCAGGTAATATTTGCCGTCCACCTGATAGACCTCGTACTGGGAATCCCCGTCCGCTGTCACCAGCAAACCGTTGTAGTACAGGAATCCATCCTTTTCTCCGCTGAAGCCAGCTCCCTTGTTGGATCCCGAGGTGTTGAAATAGAAGGTGCAGCGCTTGCCGTCATCGTCAGCAATACCGGTATTCCTGCCGGTGAGCATCCTGCCGTCAGTCCCCTTTTCTCCGAAATATCCCACCAACACATGGCCGCCGGATACTATCTTGACCAGTCCGTTCCTTCTGCATCCATACTGGTTCACAAAATAATTTTCGCCATCCACCCGGATGGTGGCGGCATTCATGGTGGAGATGCCTGTTTTAAGGTAGGCGGGAGTGCCGTTGTTCTCAAAGTAATACCACTCCTTATCCCCTTCCCTTGGAAGCTCCTCATCCCCCTTCTTTAAGATGGCAGCCCCGTCGTCGGAATCACCGGGATGCTCAGACAGCTGTTTCCACTGTCCCTTTGCAATGGCTCCGTCGTCCTTACCGCCCAGGTATACGAAACGGCTGATGCCTGTGGCATCATCGCTGTCCGCTTTCTCCTTCACCGCATGCCAGCCCGTCAGCATGGCACCGTTCCGGTCAAAATAGAATTTTTCTCCGTGAATGGTCTCCTGGTCATAATTGCCGGTAAGAGAGCGTTTGGCCTTACCGTTATTCTGAAAGAAAAACCACCGGGAATTCTCATCTGCCTTCTTATATTCCTTGGAGATATCCCCAATCTCAGGCAGATCATCCTCATCAAATTCCAGGCATACCCAGCCCCGTCTCATGGCTCCGTCGTCCTTGCCGCCCAGGTAGTAGATATTATCGCCCTCGTAGAACCAGCCCGTGCGCATCTTACCGTCGCTGTCAAAGTTGTACCGGCCGTCTCCTACGTTCTTCCAGCCTTCCTCTGTCTTGCCGTTCTTGCCCAGGAAATACCAGCCCTCTTCCTTCAGGCCGTCCTTGCCGTCTGTGTGGACCCAGGAATTCTTCACCATGACTCCCTTGTCGTCCACATAATATGTATTCTCTATCCAGGTGCTCTTCTCAATCTCCCCGTCGCTGCCCAGGAAGTATGATTTTCCGTCCCGTGTCCTCCATTCATTGGTCACATAGTTACCCTTGTTATCCACAAATTTAAGAACTCCGTCCTCTGTCTTCCATCCGGACTCCGCACCCAATGCAGTGCCGGCAGCCATCACTCCCAACAGCAATCCTATGGCCCATCCTGTCAGTATCCTTCGTCTGGTCATATCCTCCACCTCCTTATAGTACCATTTTATCAGAAAGTGAAAGGAAATAACAGGATGAGAAAGGGGAAAAATTGTGTAAGAATTACTTAATTTTATTTATGCGTGCAAATAATCTCACAGTTTACAGCTCAAACTCGTAATTGCATGAAAAGGCTTTCCCTGATGACCTTTGTGGAGACGCCGCTTATGACGAATGCCGTTGTAAATATTCCTTAACAGACAGTGGAAATTATGTGACATCAGTGATAGAATGTAGGTTGCAATACAAACCTTCAAAAACATTTATATATCTGAAACATTTATATATTTAGAAAGGAGTCCCCCATATGTCAGACACAGCCGTCACCATCCGAATGGCAGAAGAAGCAGACGCGGCCGCCCTCCTGTCCATATACGCGCCTTATGTAGAAAAGACCGCCATTACTTTTGAATATGAGGTTCCCACTGTCCAGGAATTCAAAAACCGCATCACATCCACCCTGAAACGGTATCCATATCTGGCTGCAATCCGGGATGGACGCATCATAGGATACGCCTATGCATCCCAATTTAAAGAGAGGGCAGCCTATGACTGGGCTGTGGAAACCTCCGTCTATGTATCCGGGGATGCGAGGCGCACCGGCGCAGGCTCCCTTCTCTACGAAGCATTGGAAAACTACCTGAGACGCCAGAACGTCATCAATGTCAATGCCTGCATTGCCTACCCCAATCCGGGCAGCATAACCTTTCATGAAAAATACGGCTACCATACCGTGGGACATTTCACCAAATGCGGCTACAAACTGGGCCAGTGGTGGGATATGGTCTGGATGGAAAAAATGCTGGGCCCTCACCCGGAACAGCCGGAACCTTTTATACCGGCAGGCAGGCTTTAAGGCCTGCCTTTTCTATCCCATCATGTCTTTTACCCATGAAGGAGTCAACTCAGGTAGTTCTGTCCCTTCTTTTTTACACTTCCTATATTGCTCAATTGTATCACATATCCAGGCTTACAGCTGTATATCGCTATATGTATGGGAAGATTATCACCGTCTTTTGTATCTACAGTACAAGCGGTTCCAACCACCTTCATGTTATCAGATACAGGTTTAATCTGTTGGCACATACACCGGTTCGCAAGCAGCCCCAGCTTATTTAAACCATCGCAAATTCTTGAGTAAATTCAAATACCCAGCGGAATCCTGTTTCCTATTCCGCCGGGTATCATTACACAATATAATACGATTGTATTATAAATATATTTTTTCTTTCCTTCTACGCCTCCCCCAGCCGCCCATATATCCCGGCCAGCCGCCTGCACCGCTTCACAGTGTCCTCATTCAAATCTTCCCTGCTCATCCTCCACCGCCAGTTCTTCCCCAGGGTAGACGGCTCGTTGATTCTGGCAGACGTATCGTATCCCAGATAATCCTGGACCGGAATCACTGCCAGGTCAGCCACGCTTCCCAGCGCAGCCCTGACTAAATCCCAGTGAATCTCTCCCTCCGGTGTGTATCCGGCTCCTATGTACTCCCTGACAAAATTCCTGTCATGTTCATCCAGTGACGCGAACCAGCCCTCTGCTGTATCATTGTCATGAGTACCTGTGTACACCACACAGTTGCTCCCGTATTTGTGGGGCAGATAATCACTGTTCTCACCGGCGTCAAAGGCAAACTCCAGCACCTTCATCCCCGGAAATCCCGTATCCTTAAGAAGCCGTCTCACAGTAGGGGTAAGGAACCCCAGATCCTCTGCTATGATAGGCAGCTTGTCCCCGCCGAAATGCTCCTGCATCTGCCGGAATATTTCGATACCCGGCCCCTTTTCCCAACGGCCGTACTCAGCCGTGGCATCGCCGTAGGGTATGGCGTAATACTCATCAAATCCCCGGAAGTGGTCCACCCGCACCAAATCATACATGCGAAAACAGTACTCCATCCTCCGCATCCACCAGGCAAATCCAGTTTTCCTGTGGTATTCCCAGTTATACAGAGGATTTCCCCACAGCTGGCCTGTGGCTGAAAACCCGTCAGGCGGACAGCCCGCCACTGCCCCCGGCATATTATTCTCATCAAACTGGAACAGTTCGGGCCGCGACCAGCTGTCGGCGCTGTCAAATGCCACATAAATGGGAATATCCCCTATAATCCGGATCCCCTGCTCATGGGCATATCTCTTAAGGGCATCCCACTGCTCCTCAAATTTAATCTGCTGGAATTCATAAAACCCAATCTCATCCGTCAGCATGGCCCTGTATGCCTCCAGTGCCTCCGGTTTTCTCAGACGGATACCTTCGTCCCACAGATTCCAGCTGCATGAATCAAAATGGTTCTTTACCGCCATATAAAAACAATACTCCCTGGTCTCATCCCCCAGTTTCCGTCCCGCCAGCTCATGAACCAGCTCCGGGGACCGGCCTTCCTTCCAGCGCTCATAAGCCTTCCTTAAAAGCGGGAATCTACCATCGTATATCTTCTTATAATCAATGTCCCTCTCATCGTTTCCAAAGTCCGCGTCCAGGCACTCCTCCCTTGTGAGAAGTCCTTCCTCTGCCAGCTTTTCCAAATCAATAAAATATGGATTTCCCGCAAAGGCCGAAAAGGACTGGTAGGGCGAATCTCCGAACCCGGTGGGACCCAGAGGCAGAATCTGCCAGAAGCTCTGTCCCGCTGCCTTTAGTGTATCAATAAAATCATATGCTTCCTTAGAAAATGCCCCGATGCCATACCGCGAAGGCAGGCTGGCAACCGGAAGCAGCATACCGCATTCCCGCATAGTGATAATCTCCTTTATGTCCGGTGTGCCCATTCATTTCATGCTGTAGGATTATTCTGCCACATAATCACTCTGCCGCATAATCACTCTGCCGCACAATCATTCTGCCGCACAGCTGCACTGCCGCAATCTGACAGGCCCCGGAAAATACCGCTTCATTTTATCACACTTTCATATCCCCTACAAGTAAATCTCCCCATTCTTGCGGTATTCCCCCGGCGTTTTCCCGTACTTTCTCCGGAACAGCCGGTTAAAATAGGATATGTTATCAAATCCGCATCTCTGGGCCACCGCCGTCACCGGATCCGGGGTGGTCAGCAGCATTCCCGCCGCCTTTTCCAGACGGAATTCATTGAGATACTGTATGAACGGCACACCCATATACTGTTTAAAATACTTCATAAAATGGGAATTACTGTAAAAACAGAGCTCTGCCCCGTCCTCCACAGTTATCTTTTCACCGTAGTGCTCTTCCATGTATTCCAGCAGCCGTTTCATCCTCTCCCTGGATTTACGGGGCTGCCCTGCGGCCTCCGGGCCCCAAATTCCTGCAATCAGGCCCAGGAACCAGAACAGGGTTCCTTTTACCCCCATCTGGTAGGCATAGTTCTTTTTCCCGCACAGCTGGTCCAGGATCCCGATACATTCCATAAAAGCCCCGTAATCCGGCAGACCTCCTGTAATATGAAGAGGCTTTCCGATACCGCCCTCTGTCATGGGCCGCAAAAAATCATAGGTGCACAGGTCTGATTCAGCCGACATAAGCATAGAAGGAAGAAAAATAATATTTTCATACTCCATCGCCTCAGAGCCGCACTGGCTGATGCCATGAAGCTGTCCTGGAAACACCACCACGGCCTCCCCCGCCCCTGCTTCATACGGCTCCATATCCACAGTCACCACACCCCGTCCCTTTTTCACCGCAATAATCTCCATATCCTCATGCCAGTGAACAGGAACCTGCCTGAAATCAGCCGGAATAGAGCAGGGGTAAATATTAAAGGGGAAATCCCTTCCCGCATGCTCTTTTATCTCATGGTACCCATATTGCTCACGCCCGCGTCCTCTATACTCCTCACGCCCGACTTCTCCATATGCCCCATTCCCCTGCATCCCGCTCCTGTCTCTCCCCTGATAACCGCTCTCCGTGCTTCCCATTTTCATGCCGTCCTGCATCCGCAGACCACCTTTATCATAAATTTGATAGTATTGTACTATATCATCACATAATTATGCAAGATTTTCTTTTTTCATCCCATTATAATACAGACAAACGTACAATCATGCCGCTACGGCACACCTTACGGAGGAATGTAAATCATGAATCAGAACCAATTGGAGCAAATGCTGACAGAAGCGTGCAAAAAAGACATTTCAAGCTGCACTGACAAAGAGCTGTACACAGGCCTTCTCTGCCTGGTAAATAAACTGTCCAAGGGCCGGGAATCCGCCCGGGGAAAAAAGAAATTATACTACATTTCCGCTGAATTCCTTATAGGCAAGCTGCTGTCCAATAATATGATAAACCTTGGAATCTACAGCCAGGTCAAATCCATTCTGGCAAGCCGCGGCAAAGACCTCAGTGTCCTGGAGGAACTGGAGCCTGAGCCATCCCTGGGCAACGGCGGG
>OBWW01001144.1_pt1 | contig 13272 bp, 12 predicted proteins | sample 1538091 | NCBI WGS metagenome assembly OBWW01 (sample SAMEA2580125, study PRJEB22360) | human gut metagenome | biome: human gut; feature: human-associated habitat; material: faeces | place: Denmark | collected 2008/2010 | reverse complement strand
ACTGCTCTGCCAGGCGGGAGGGGAGCGGGCGAAGCGCCTGATCCAGATCGGCTGTGATCTGGACAGCCTGGGCTCCCAGATCCGGGAGCTGGATGAGGCCATATGTGCGGGGAAAGATGTGGGCTATGCTCTGGACCAGATGATCGGCCAGCTGGACTCGGCGGCGGGCTGGGGCACCTGGGACATCCTGGGGGGCGGCATGCTGGCCACCATGGCCAAGCATGGACGTATGAACGATGCGCAAAACGCGGCTTTCCAAGCCCGACAGGCCATAAGCCGCTTCCGCACCGAGCTGGCCGACGTGTCCCAGCTCCGGGTGCCCGACCTTCAGGTGGGGGAGTTCACTTCCTTTGCGGACTATTTCTTCGACGGATTGTTCGTGGACCTGTACATCCAGGACAAGATCGGGACGGCCCGGCGTTCCGCGGAAGAGACGGCGGCCCAGGTGGAGGACCTGCTCTCCCAGCTGCGCCGGGAGCGGGACCGGACAGCGGAGCGGGCCGCCGAGCTGGAGCGGGAGCGGGAGAGACTGCTGGCCGGCATGTGAGGACAGCGGCCAGGAAAGGAGCATGGATATGGAACAGGAGCAGAGGACCCTGCAGAAATGGGTCGATGAGAGCAGACGCATCGTCTTTTTCGGCGGGGCGGGCGTGAGCACGGAGTCGGGCATCCCCGACTTCCGTAGCGTGGACGGGCTGTATCACCAGAAGTATGACTATCCCCCGGAGGAGATCCTCAGCCGCAGCTTTTTTGATGCCCGGCCGGAGGAATTTTACCGCTTTTACCGGGAGAAGATGCTCTGCCTGGACGCCCAGCCCAACCCGGCCCACCGGAAGCTGGCGGAGCTGGAGGCGGCGGGGAAGCTGACCAGTGTGGTGACCCAGAACATCGACGGACTGCACCAGCGGGCGGGCTCCCGGCGGGTGTGGGAGCTCCACGGAAGCGTCCACCGCAACCACTGCATGAGGTGCGGCAGGGCCTATCCCGTGGAGTTCGTGCGGGACAGCGGAGGTGTGCCCCGATGTGCCTGCGGGGGCATCGTCAAGCCCGATGTGGTGCTCTATGAGGAGCAGCTGGACGGGCATACCCTGCAGGGGGCTCTTTCGGACATCCAGGGGGCGGATATGCTCATCATTGGCGGTGTACCCCGCCGCCAGCCTGGTGAACTACTACCGGGGGCACCGCCTGGTGCTCATCAACAAGTCCCCCACCCCCTACGACGCCCACGCCGACCTGGTGATCGCTGGCCCCATCGGGGAGATCCTGGGCGGCGTAGCGGTGGTGTGAGGGCGCGGGATGAAAAACGGCCGCCTGTTTGAGCTGCTCTATCTGCTGGTGGAGCGCCGCGCCCTCACCGCCGGGGAGCTGGCGGAGCGCTTCGAGGTGTCGGAGCGGACCATCTACCGGGACGTGGACGCCCTTTCCGCCGCCGGTGTGCCGGTCTATACCCAGCGGGGACAGGGGGGCGGCATCCGCCTGATGGATCAGTTCGTGCTGGACCGCTGCCTCCTCTCCCCCAGGGAGCAGGATGAGGTGCTCTTTGCCCTGCGGGCCCTGCTGTCCACCGGCGGGCTGGAGGGGGCGGAGGCCCTGGAACGGCTGTCCGCCCTGTTCCGGCGGGAGGCGGAGGGCTGGGTGGAGGTGGACTTCACCGACTGGGGCAGCGGGGAGCAGGAGAGGGAGAATTTCCGCATCGTGAGGGAAGGCATCCTGGGGCGCCGCCTGCTGGATTTCACCTACTACGCCTCCTCCGGCACCCGCACCCGCCGCAGGGTGGAGCCGGGCAAGCTGGTGTTCAAATCCGGCTGCTGGTATCTCCAGGCGTTCTGTCTTGCCAGGAGGGACTGGAGGATTTTTCGACTTGCGCGGATGGAGGGGCTGTGTCTGGAACGGGAGGGCTTTCCTCCCAGACGGCCGCCGGAGCAGCTGGAGGTTCCTTCCCCGGAACAGCGGCAGAATGGGACCCTGACCCTCCGTTTTGCCCCCTCCGCAGCCTGGCGGGTGCGGGACTATTTTGCCCCGGGCCAGATCCGGGCGGGAGAGGACGGCTGCCTGCTGGTGGAGTGTGACTTTCCTCAGGACAGGTGGCTGCTGGGCTTTCTTCTCTCTTTCGGAGACCAGGTGGAGGTGCTCGCCCCTGCCTCTTGGCGGGAGGTCCTGGGCCGGACTGGGAAAAAGATCGCGGCCCTGTATGAAACTGGACATTCCGTGTCAGGTATCCAGGCGTATCCTGAGGGCACAGAGGAGGGGAGCACCCCTCCCGAACAAAAGGAGGAACCTGATATGGAAGAGCGGATCTTTTGCCAGTGCTGCGGCATGCCCCTGGATGCCCCCGAGGACATGGGGAGCAACGCCGACGGAAGCCCCAACCGGGATTACTGCCGCTGGTGCTATCAGAGGGGCGCATTCACCGCGCCGGAGGCCACAGTGGAGGACATGATCGCCTTTGACCTGAAATTTAATGAGGAGAACGGACATCCCTTCGGCCCCCAGGAGGAGGCGGAGAGGCTCCTGCGGGCCTGGCTCCCCACCTTGAAGCGGTGGCGGAAGTAGGAAATGGCAATTGAGGCACGGCCTGCGGCTGGCCGGCTTTTCTCCGTGCAGGGTGTCGGGCGCATGATATGCGCCCCTGCGAAATAGACGGAGCCCCACGCCTCCCCCAAGGGGGAAGGCGTGGGGGCGTCCTTCTGCGGGGCCGGATCAACAGGATGGACAGGGCCCCCCCTCTCTGAGGGAGGTGTAAAAACAGCTGCTTCCGGGGCGGCCCTGACGGACGGAGCCCTCCGCAAACAAAAAACGGACGGATCTTGTAACAGATCCGCCCCTTGGCCGTTATACAGACAGAGGGGAGGGAGCCCGTTGGACTTTGGACGCATCTATGAGGAATACTTCCGGGAGCTTCAGCGGTACCTCCTGAGCCTGTGCCGGGACAGCCGAATAGCGGAGGAACTGACCCAGGAGACCTTTTCCCGGGCCGTCCGCTCCGCCGGGCAGTTCCGGGAGGGGAGCGACCTGCGGGCCTGGCTGTACACCATTGCCCGGAACGTGTTCCTGGACCAGGCGCGGCGGAAGCGGAACACCGAGATCCAGCTGCCCCGGGAGCTGCCGGACACGGCGGGAGTCACTTTGACGGAGGCGCTGGAGGACCGGGAGGAGGCCCTGCGGCTCCACTGCCTGCTCCACGGCCTGGGGGAGCCTTACAAGGAGGTGTTCCATCTGCGGGTGTTCGGGGAACTGCCCTTTGGGGACATCGCCCGGGTATTTGGGCGGACGGAGAGCTGGGCGCGGGTGACCTTTTATCGGGCCAAGCAGAAGATCATCGCGGGATTGGAGGAGGAGAAGCATGGCGGATAGACCCATGGGCTGCGGGGTGATCCAGGATCTGCTGCCCCTGTATGTGGACGGCGCGGCGGGGGAGGAGTCCCGGGCCCTGGTGGAGGAGCATCTCAGATCCTGCCCCGTCTGCCGCCGGGAGCTGGAGCAGCTGCGGGGGCGGGTGGTCCTTCCGCCGGAGACGGACGGAGGGGAGGTCCGGGCCTGGGAGAAGGGCATCCGACGCCGGCTGGAGCAGCCGCCGGGGTGGCGCTGCTGCTCATTGCCGCCATGCTGGCGGCCTCCCAGTTCGTCCGCTTCGGGATACCGGGCTGGCAGCTGGCGGAGCGGGACCGGGGAGAGGAGGGGCAGCCGGTGGTGCTGTCAGAGGCGCGGAACGGGGACATGGCCTTTTTCCTCTATCAGGAGGGCTCCAGCCTGCGCTACACCTACTATGAAAACGAGCCTGGGCTGGACTTCGGCTATCACTTTCGGGCCAGCGGCACCGGCCATGAGGAGACCGGGGTGTATGTGGTGCAGCACAGGGAGACGCTGCTGGTGGTCTCACTGAACCGAGTGGAGGAGGTGGAGGGGATCGAGGTGACCGACCCGGAGAGCGGTACGGTCCGGCAGACATATCCGGTGGCCCCGGGGGAGCCCTTCGCGGTGCTGGTGACTCTGGGAGAAGGGGCGGAGGACTTGGCCCTCCGGGCAGTGGACCGCAGGGGGGAGACCGTTCCCTTTGAGAACTACTACGTGCGGTGAACGGGAACGAAACCGCAGAAAAAGCAGGGGCAGGACAATACAAAATGTATTGTCCTGCCCCTGCTTTACGATTTGGATAGAGACTGGGTTCTCAGGTGCCCAGATAGGCCTTCTTCACGTCCTCGTTTTTCAGCAGATCCCGGCCGGAGCCGGTAAGGGTGATGCGGCCGGTCTCCAGCACATAGCCCAGGTCCGCGATCTTCAGGGCCATGTTGGCGTTCTGCTCGATGAGCAGCACGGTGACCCCCTGCTTGTTGATCTCCTGGATGATCTCAAAGATCCCCTTGACCACCAGGGGGGCCAGCCCCAGGGAGGGCTCATCCATCATGATGATCTTCGGTCGGGACATGAGGGCTCGGGCCACGGCCAGCATCTGCTGCTCACCGCCGGACAGGGTGCCCGCCGCCTGCCAGGAGCGCTCCTTCAGCCGGGGAAACAGATCGTACACCCAGTTCAGGTCGTCTTCCAGGTCGTCCTTCCGCAGATAGGCCCCGATCTTCAGATTCTCCACCACCGACAGGTCGGGAAACACCCGGCGTCCCTCGGGGACCAGGGTGACCCCCTTGGAGACGATGCGGTCGGGGGACAGACCGGTGATGTCCTCCCCCTGGAGATGGATGCGGCCGTGGGCGGGCTTCACCAGCCCGGCGATGGTGCGCAGGGTGGTGGACTTGCCTGCTCCGTTGGCGCCGATCAGGGTGACGATCTGCCGCTCGGGCACTTCAAAGGTGATGCCCTTCACGGCCTCGATACCGCCATAGCTCACCTTCAGTTCATCAATCTTCAGCATCGTCTGCCACCCCCAAATATGCCTCGATGACCCGAGGATCGTTCTGGACCTCCGCCGGTGTGCCCTGGGCGATCTGCTTGCCGAAGTCCAGGACGTAAATGCGGTCGGAGATCCGCATGACCAGGTCCATGTGGTGCTCGATCATCAGGATGGACAGGTCGTACTCATCCCGGATCTTGTGGATGAAATCGGTGAGCTCCTGGGTCTCCTGGGGGTTCATGCCGGCGGCCGGCTCGTCCAGGAGCAGGAGCTTGGGGGCGGTGGCCAGGGCCCGGGCGATCTCCAGATGGCGCTGGAGGCCATAGGGCAGGGAGCCGGCCACCTCGTCCTTCAGGTGGGCCAGGTTCTGCTCCTCCAGCAGGGACATGGCCTCCTCCCGCATCCGCTTCTCCTCCGCCCTGTTGAGGCGGAAGGCGGCCGAAAACACGTTCTGCCTGGCACGCATGTGCTTGGCGATGAGCACGTTTTCAAATACCGTCAGGGCCGAGAACAGGCGGATGTTCTGAAAGGTACGGGCGATGCCCTTCTGGGTGATCCGGTCCGGGGTGGGGGAGAGGACCTGGGAAAACATACCCTGGTTCTCCCCCTGATAGAGCTTCTGCATTCTGCCTTGGGGGTGGTTTTCCACCATGGGCTCTCCCAGAAAGGAGATCCGCCCGTTGGTGGGCTCATACACTCCGGTGATGCAGTTGAAGGCGGTGGTCTTGCCGGCGCCGTTGGGGCCGATCAGAGCCACGATCTCCCCTTGGTTCACCTCCAGGGAAAGGTCGTTCACCGCCACCACGCCGCCGAACTGCATGGTGACGTGCTCCAGCCGGAGGACATTTTCCACTTGGCTCATTTCACCGCCCCCTTTCCGGACGCCTTGCGGCGGGCAAACAGAATGTCAGAGAATTCCTTGTCCCCCATTATGCCCCGGCGGAAGAAGAGGACCACGATCATGATGATGACCGAGAAGACCACCATGCGGAAGCCGGTGCGCAGCAGGGGAACGGTGAGGGAGCCGCTGATGATGAAGAAAGCCAGCCAGACCAGCAGGGCCAGGGCCGCCAGGGAGACCAGCAGCTCCTTCCAAACCTTTTTGGTGGTGCGGCGCTCCCGGCGGATCAGCAGGAGGGCCCCGCCGATGACCAGGGCGGCGCAGACCAGGATGAAGAGGATGCGCCGGGTGTCGGTAACGGAGGTGAAGGTCATGGGGCTGTCCAGAAAGCGCAGCCACCACTCGGCGCAGGCCACATACAGGAAGGTGGCCAGGCAGGAGCCGGAGATGGAGCCGATGCCGCCGATGACCACGATGAGCAGGATCTCATAGGTCATGGTGGAGGTGTACACCTTGGCCTGGGCGTTGTTGACGAACATGGCAAACAGGGCGCCCCCCACTCCGGCGAAGAAGGAAGAGATGCAGAAGGAGAGCATCTTGTGCTTGGCCAGGTTGATGCCCATGGCTTCGGCGGCGATCTCGTCCTCCCGGATGGCCTTGAAAGCCCGGCCGTAGGAGGAGTTGATGAGCATCACGATGACGATAATGCAGAGAATCGCGATGAGGAAGGGGAAGAAGGTGGACAGGCGGAGGAACACCTTCCCGCTCCCGTCGGTGAGGTTGAAGTTGTTGAAGGAGGGGATCTGAGTGATCATATTGGCGCCGTTGGTGACGGGCCCAAGGGCCTGCCACTGGAACACCGCTCGGATGATCTCTGCAAAGCCCAGGGTGGCGATGGCCAGGTAGTCGCTCTTCAGACGCAGCACAGGCAGGCCGATGAGCCAGGCAAAGAGGGCGGCCACGCATCCGCCCAGCAGGATGGCCAGCAGCACCCCCAGGATCAGGCCCGCGGGGGTGTCCACCCCGCCGAACAGGTCAGGCAGGGAGAAGGGCACCGCTGAGCCCCCGTACAGGTAGTACACCGAATCTTTGGCGGAGACGGGGACGGTGAGGATGGCGTAGGTATAGGCGCCCAGCAGCATGAAGCCCGCCTGCCCCAGTGAGAACAGGCCGGTGAAGCCGTTGAGCAGGTTCATGGACACGGCCACCAGGGAGTAGACCGCCCCCTTTTTCAGTACAGTGAACAGCTGGCTGGTGGGCTGAAGGACGGCGGGGACGCTGGGCAGCAGGCTGCTCAGGTTCTCCAGCAGGACCACCAGCACCAGCACCACAGCGGCGAAGATCAGCCCCGCCGCGGCGCCCTTTTTGCTTTTTCTGTCTTGGATCATGTCGTCATTCCCTCCTTACACCTTGTCGGTGGCCTTTTCCCCGAAGAGACCGGTGGGTTTGAAGACCAGGATGATGATGAGCAGGGCGAAGGTAAAGGCGTCCACGAAGGTGGTGGCGCCGTCAAAGGGCATGATCTTCACAAAGTTCTCACAGATGCCGATGAGAAAGGCCCCGATCACCGCCCCTGGAATGGAGCCGATGCCGCCGAACACCGCGGCCACGAAGGCCTTCAGGCCGGGCATGGCGCCCGCAGTGGGGACAATGGCGGGGTAGGTGGTGAAGTAGAGCATGGAGCCCACCGCAGCCAGGGCGGAGCCGATGACGAAGGTGACGGAGATCACCGAGTTGATCTTGATGCCCATGAGCTGGCTGGTCTCGAAATCCTTGGCCACAGCCCGCATGGCCATGCCCACCTTGGTATGGTTGATGAGCTGGGTGAGCACCAGCACCAGGGCGGCCACCAGGAAGGGGGTGAGGATGACCACCCACTTGATGGAGGTCCCCGCCAGGGAGATGGTGTCCGACAGGAAGGGAATGGAGGGGTAGGTCATGGGCTGGCCGCCGGTGATGTAGGTGGCCGAGTTCTGGAGCAGGTAGCTCACCCCGATGGCCGAGATCATTACGCTCATCCGGGGAGCGGAGCGCAGGGGCTTATAGGCTGCCCGCTCGATACAGAAGCCCAGGGCCACCGTCAGCGCCAGAACCAGCAGCAGGCTGACGGGGATGACGGCGGCGGGGGGCAGGTAGGCGGAGAGAAAGCTGCTGAGGTAGATGCCCAGCAGGCCGGCCACCATGAACACGTCGCCGTGGGCGAAGTTGATGAGGCGGAGGATGCCGTACACCATGGTGTAGCCAATGGCGATCAGGGCGTACTGTCCCCCCACCGAGATGCCGAAGAGCAGGGTGGAGACAAAAAATTCCATAGGGGTTCCTCCCATTTGCTGTTTTTCAGGCCGCAGGGCCTGGAGAGGCGGCGGAACGGTCTCTGTGGGACAGGTCTGGACTGTCTCAAAAAGAGGCGGGACTGCCTCCTTTTGAGGCGGCCCACGGCGGGACGGCGGGGGCATCAAGGCCCCCGCCGTGCCGGAAAGCGGTATCAGTCAGAGAGCGGCGCTCACTGAACGGTCTGCTGGGTCTCCAGCTCCCAGGCGCCGTCGTTGGTGGAGTGCTTGATGTAGGCGGTGTCACGGACGGCGTCGCCGTTTTCGTCGTCAAAGGCGATGTGACCGGAAACACCGTCATGCTCCACATCCCACAGCGCGGCCTTGATGGCGGCGGGGTCCACGGAGTCGGCGGCCTTGATGGCCTCCAGAGCCACATAGTATGCGTCATAGCCCATGGCGGACACCGCGGCGACGGTGTCGTTTCCGCCGTTGGCCTCCAGAGCGCCGGAGGCGGTGTTGATGTACTCCTTGATGCCCGCGTCAAACTCGGGGTTGCCGCCCTCCTGATAGAAGGTGGACACATACAGCTGCACGTCGGTGCCCTTGGCGGCCTCCAGCACCATGTTGTCGTCCAGGGTGTCGGAGCCCAGGAAGGGGATGTCGATGCCCAGAGAGGCGGCCTGGGAAATGATCTGGGTGGCGTAGGCGATGGAGACTGGGGTGAAGATGACGTCGGCCCCCTCGGCCTTGGCCTTGTTCAGATAGGAGTTGAAGTCGGAGTTGTTGGTGGGGAAGGCGTCCTTGATGACTTTGCCGCCGGCGGCGGTGAAGGCCTGCTCGAAGAAGTTGATCAGGCCCTGGTCATACTCATTGCCCGCCTCGCCCAACAGATAGGCGGTCTTGGCCTGGAACTTCTCCATGGCGAAGTTGGCCAGGACGGTGCCCTGGAAGGGGTCCAGGAAGCAGATGCGGAAATAGTAGTCATTGCCGGCGGTGACCATGGGGTTGGTGCAGGTGACGCCGATGGCAGGCAGCCCCGCGTTGCCGAAGGTGGGGCCGGCGGCGATGGACACGCCGGAGCCGTAGGAGCCCAGCACCAGAGAAACGCCCTCGCTCACCAGCTGGGTGGCGGCGGTCAGGGCCTTGTCAGTGGAGGAGCCGTTGTCGGCGTAGACCAGCTGGATCTGATACTCCTGGCCGCCCACAGTGACGGTGGGGGTCTCAGAGTTGGCGTACTGCATGCCCAGCATCTCCTTCTTGCCGCCGGAGGCGGAATCGCCGGTGGAGGGCTCGAACACGCCGATCTTGAGGACATTGTCCCCGGAGACAGCCGGGGTGGAGACGGCGGCACCGCTGCCAGCGGGGGCATTGCCGCTGCTGGAACCGGCGCCGGCACAGCCGGCCAGCAGGCCCAGCATCATAGAGGCGGAGAGCACGCAGGCAAGAAACTTTTTCATCTTCGATACTCCTTTTTTCAGTTGGATTCAAGTGATTCACCGCACTGAAATGTCTGTGCAACAAAAACACTTGTGCGCGGATATAAAGGAATTATACCTTGCCAGACGGAAAAAAGCAATACAAAATGCAAAATGGATCAGAAAAAATTGCAGAAAGGGGACAGGCCCAGAGAAACGCATTAACGGGAGACTGTCGGGCGGTGAGAAATACGGCCCATCCGCTTGTTCTCCGGGGAGGGGTGTGATACAATAAAAAACGAAGAAAGGAAAAGCGGGGCGCGGGACCCGGATGCCCCATAAAAAGCAGCCGGACCGCCATACTAGAGGTAGCACAGCGTGCCGCCCGGGGCGGCTCAGGGAGGTCATTTATGTCTCAGACACTGTATTTTGGAGGGCCTATCGTCACGATGGAGCGGGAGCTCTATGTCCAGGCGCTGCTGACAGAGGGGGAGCGGATCCTCTACGCCGGCAGTCTGCACGGCGCGGAGGAACGAGCGGAAGGGACTGTGCGCCGGGTGGACCTGAAGGGGCGGGCCCTGCTCCCTGCCTTTGTGGACGCCCACAGCCACCTGACCGCCTATGCCAACACCTTCCTCCAGGCCGGCCTGGGGGAGTGCGCCAGCTGGGAGGATCTGGGGCGGCGGCTGTCCGCCTTCGCGGCAAGAGAGAGCCTGGCCCCGGGAGAATGGGTCCGGGGAGAGGGCTACGACCACAATGAGCTGGCGGAGGGGAGGCATCCCGCCCGCCAGCTGCTGGACGCGGCCTGTCCGGGCCATCCGGTGATGATCCAGCACCGCTCAGGACACGTGGGGGTCTTTAACACCTTGGCACTGGAGCGGCTGGGGGTAAATGAGGAGACCCCGTGCCCGCCGGGCGGGAGGATGGAGAGGGGCCCTGACGGGAAGCTCACCGGATATATGGAGGAGAACGCATTCCTGCAGCTCCAGAAGCGGGTGCCCTTGCCAGACACAGAAGACCTGCTGGCGGCTTATGACAAGGCCCAGAGGAGCTATGCCTCCTACGGCGTGGCCACAGTACAGGAGGGGATGATGCCGGACCAGCTCATCCCCCTCTACCGCCAGCTGCTGGAGCGGGACCTGCTCTGGCTGGACGTGGTGGGTCTCCTCAATGCCGACGGACAGGCGGCGGAGGCGTTCTCCGGCCATATCCGGGCGTACAGCGGCCATTTCAAGCTGGGGGGGTATAAGATATTTCTGGACGGCTCGCCTCAGGGACGCACCGCCTGGATGCGCACCCCCTATCTGGGAGGCGGACCCCAGGACCGGGGCTACCCGGTCCTCACCGACCGGCAGGTGTATGACCGGATGGCCCTGGCCCTGGACCAGGGGATGCAGCTGCTGGCACACTGCAACGGCGACGCGGCGGCAGGGCAGTACTTGTCCGTGCTGGAGCAGCTGGAGCGGGAACGGGAGGCACATCTGGAGCGGCCAGTGATGATCCATGCCCAGCTGCTGGATCTGGACCAGCTGGACAAGGTGAAGGAGCTGGGGGTGGTGCCCTCCTTCTTCGCGGCTCATGTGTACCACTGGGGAGACGTGCATGTGAAAAACTTTGGGGCGGAGCGGGCGGCCCGGATCAGCCCCGCCGGGGCGGCCCTGGAGCGGGACATCCCCTTCACCTTCCACCAGGACACCCCGGTGCTCCCGCCGGACATGCTGGAGACGGTGTGGTGCGGAGTGAACCGGCTGACCCGCTCCGGCGCGGTGCTGGGGCCGGAGCAGAAGATCCCCGTGGTGGAAGCCCTGGCCGCAGTGACCATCCGGGCGGCCTGGCAGTATTTTGAGGAGGGGGAGAAGGGCAGCCTGCGGGAGGGGAAGCGGGCGGACCTGGTGTTGCTGGAGCGGGACCCGCTCACTGCGGACCCCATGAGCCTGCGGGACATCCCCGTGCTGGCCACCTGGAAGGATGGACGGCTGATCTACCGCCGGGAGGGCTGAAGCCCTGGGGGCGCAAAATAAAGAAAGAGGTGCCTGACTATTATGAAAACCATCTTGCAGGAACAGCGGCGCAGCAGCGTCATCGTGGCTTTGATCACCATGGTGCTGGGGGCGGTGCTGGTGGTGTGGCCCGACCGGTCTGTGCGGCTGATGTGCACCCTGCTGGGGGCGGCCCTGCTGATCTGCGGCCTTGTGTATATCCTGGGCTGGCTGGTCCGCAGGCGGGAGGGGGGCATATCGGCCTTCACCCTGATCCCCGGCGTGGTGCTCTCCGGCCTGGGGATCTGGCTGATGACCAGCTCCGACTCGGTGATCGCCCTGGTGCAGTATGTGTTCGGCGCTGTGGTCATCTTCCACGGCGTGCTGGATGTCCAGAGCTCGGTCTCCCTGATGCGCCAGGGAGCGGCTCGGTGGTGGCTGGACCTGGCCCTCTCCGCCCTGACCCTGGCCCTGGGGGCGCTGATCCTCATCAACCCCTTCGGCACCTTCGCCGCCCTGGTGACCCTGATCGGCCTGGTGCTGATCTACGACGGGCTCAGCGACCTGTGGATCATCCACCGGCTGAGCCGGATGGTGCGGGACCTGGAGCGGGATCTGAATGGGGACATCATCGAGACAAGGGGGCGGGACTTGGATGAATGACCTGCGGGAGGTGGACCTGGAGCGGGGCATGCCCCGGGCCGAGCAGGCTATCCGTCAGATGCTCTTTGAGCTGCGCCGCAGCCCCGGCCTGGGGTGCTCCGGGGTGAAGCTTATCCACGGCTACGGCTCCTCCGGCGCGGGAGGGCGCATCCGGGTGGAAGCCAGGCGGCGCCTGGATCGGATGAAGGCGGGGGGAGAGATCTGGGGCTACATCCCCGGAGAGTCCTTCTCCATCTTTGACTCCGACACCCTGGCCGCCTTTCAGCGCTGTCCCACCCTGCGGAGGGACCGGGACCTGGAGCGGCACAACAACGGCGTGACCTTCGTCCTGCTGTAAGGGAGCGGCAGAGTTCTGCCCTGGACAGAAAAAATGAAGGATAAAAAATTTTTCTTGCATTTTGGGGCGGGAACCCTTATAATTCCTTTCAAAAGAGCGGGGCGGAGAAGGATGGGAGGCCCCGCGGGGAGAGTTCCGGAGATCAATAGAGCGCGGCTGCCTCGGACCGCGCTCTTTTTTTACCCTGACCGGGCCGGACGCTCCCAGAAACAGGAAAGGAAGGGAAACCATGATTGAAATCATCACCAAGATCAACTCGGCCGTCAACAACTTCGTGTGGGGGCCGGTGATGCTGCTGCTCCTGGTGGGCACGGGCGTCTACCTCACCGCCCGCACCGGGTGCATCCAGGCCGCAAAATTTGGGTATATCATGCGCAATACGGTGGGCTCACTGTTTCGCAGGCGGGAGAAGCGGGACAAGGATGCCAAGAACCTCACCCCCTTTCAGGCAGTGACCACTGCTCTGGCCGGCACCGTGGGCACTGGCAACATCGCCGGTGTCACCGGGGCTATCTTCGCCGGAGGGCCGGGGGCGGTGTTCTGGATGTGGTTCGCGGCTTTCTTTGGGATGTTCACCAAATTTGCGGAGATCGTACTGGCCCTGAAGTACCGGCAGGTTGACGAGAACGGGGTCCACTACGGCGGGCCCATGTATTACATCGAAAAGGGCCTGGGCATGAAGTGGCTGGCGGTGCTGTTTTCACTGGTGGCGGGCTTCGCCTGCTTCGGGATCGGGAACATCTCCCAGAGCAGCGAGATCGCCGGGGCGATGGAGGGGCTGTTCGGGATGAGCGGCCTGACCACCGGCGTGCTCCTGGCGGTGGTGGTAGGCATTGTGGTGCTGGGCGGAGTCCAGCGAATCGGCCGGGTGACCTCCTACATGGTGCCCTTCATGGCCATCTTTTACATTGGGGCGGG
>OBWW01001143.1_pt1 | contig 13282 bp, 10 predicted proteins | sample 1538091 | NCBI WGS metagenome assembly OBWW01 (sample SAMEA2580125, study PRJEB22360) | human gut metagenome | biome: human gut; feature: human-associated habitat; material: faeces | place: Denmark | collected 2008/2010 | reverse complement strand
GGCTACCTGCCGCAGCAGACGGCCGCCCAGAAGGATTTTCCTGCCACTGTCTCAGAGGTGGTCTTAAGCGGCTGCTTAAACCGCAGGGGAATGCTTCCGTTTTATTCTAAGAAAGAAAAAGAGATTGCGGACAGGAACATGGAGAAGCTGGGGATCACACCCATCAGGAAGCAGTGCTACAGGGAGCTGTCCGGCGGGCAGCAGCAGCGGGTACTTATAGCCAGGGCCCTGTGCGCCACCAGCTCCCTGCTGATACTGGACGAGCCCATCACTGGGTTAGACCCCACGGCCATCCAGGAGTTTTACACCATGATCCGGAGGTTGAACAGGGAGGACAAGGTGGCTATACTCATGGTGTCCCATGACCTGAGAAATGCGGTGGAGGAGGCCAATAAGATCCTTCACCTGCAAAAGCGTGTCCTGTTCTACGGGCCTGCCCACGACTATATGAACAGCCAGGCAGCCGGCCATTTCTTCCATGAAAAGGAACAGGGCAGATGCAAGCCCACAGCCGGATGCCACACGGTGAAGCTGCACATGCACAAGGAGGATAAATCATGAATCTGATACGAGAAATGCTTTCCTACCCGTTTCTGGTAAGGGCTCTTGCGGGCGGCATGATGGTATCCCTGTGCGCGTCCCTGCTGGGAGTGAGCCTGGTGCTCAGGCGGTACAGCATGATTGGGGACGGCTTGTCCCATGTGTCCTTCGGGGCCCTTTCCATTGCCCTGGCCATGGGATGGTCCCCTCTTAAGATATCCATTCCGGTGGTGGTCCTGGCTGCTTTTTTCCTGCTTCGGATTACGGAGAACAGCCGGATTAAAAGCGATGCGGCCATTGCCCTCATATCAGCCAGCGCCCTGGCGCTAGGCATCATCGTCACTTCCCTGACCACGGGTATGACCACGGATGTGAGCAGTTATATGTTCGGAAGCATCCTGGCCATGAGCAGGGAGGATGTTTGGCTCAGCGTGGTGCTGTCCCTGGTGGTGCTGGGGCTGTTTGTAATATGCTACAACCGCATATTTGCAGTGACCTTTGACGAGAATTTTGCCAAGGCAACAGGGGTCAATGTGGGCCGCTACAATATCATTATAGCTGTTCTCACGGCAGTGACCATTGTGCTGGGAATGAGGATGATGGGGGCCATGCTTATATCCAGCCTTGTGATATTTCCATGCCTTTCCTCCATGCGGGTATTCAAAAGCTTTGGAGGCGTCATGGTGTCCTCGGGCCTTCTGTCCCTGGCCTGCTTTTTCGCAGGCATGGTGGCATCCTACCAGTTTTCCATACCGGCCGGGGCCAGCGTGGTGGTGGTGAATCTGTGCGCTTTCCTTTTGTTCATGGCGTGGCAGTCCCTGGGCCGCCTGAGAGGCTGATGCCTCCGGCCGGGGCCGGCTGTTTTATCCGTCGGCTATATCCTGTTTTGCAGTAGACAGTCCGGGGCTAAAGTGCTAAAATGCTCTTTATGCGGAGGGATCCGCGGTAAAAATAACTTATGGGATTTAAAATGAGGGGAACATGAATGAGAAGCTGTTTGGAAAAAAACCAAAACATTACCGTTTAAAAAAACATATATCACAGACCCAGTTCATTGCCTATGGGTTTTTCCTGATTATCATGACAGGAAGCCTGCTTCTGATGCTTCCCATAGCCAGCAGGGACGGGCAGAGCGAGCCATTCCTCAACTGCCTGTTTACGGCAACCAGCGCTTCCTGCGTGACGGGGCTGGTGGTGGCAGATACCTGGACCCAGTGGAGCCTGTTCGGCCAGATGGTGCTGCTGGTGCTGATTCAGCTGGGGGGATTGGGATTTATCAGCATCGGCATTTTCCTGTCTATTGTTCTGAGAAGGAAAATCGGACTCAAAGAGCGGGGGCTTATGCAGGAAAGCGTCAACACCCTGCAGATTGGCGGCATGGTGAAGCTGGCCAAGAAAATCATCATCGGCACAGCTGTTTTTGAGGGAGCAGGCGCTGTTATACTGGCCTGCCGGTTTATTCCGGAGTACGGTCTGGTCCACGGTACCTGGTATGGAATATTTCATTCTGTTTCGGCCTTTTGTAATGCCGGCTTTGACCTGATGGGACACACCAGCCAGTATAGTTCCCTTTGTAATTATGAGGGGGACTGGGTGGTTATAGGAACTATATCCTTCCTGATTATTACAGGCGGTATCGGATTCATTGTCTGGGACGATTTGTCCAGGAAGAAGCTGGATTTCCGCCACTACATGCTTCACACCAAAATCGTGCTGGTTACAACGGCAGTTCTTCTGATTACCAGCACCATACTCTTTTATCTGATGGAGCGCAATAATATTCTGGTGGGAATGAATGGTTCTGAGTCCTTTCTGGCCTGTTTCTTCAGCGCGGTCACACCCAGGACAGCCGGATTCAATAATGTAGACACGGCAGCCCTGACAGACGGGAGCAAGTTTTTGTCAGCCATCCTCATGTTCATCGGAGGAAGCCCGGGCTCCACGGCCGGCGGTATCAAGACCAGCACCCTGGCAGTACTTCTGCTTTACGTCCATTCCAATATCCGCCAGACATACGGGGTGGAGATATTCGGGAGAAGGCTGGAGGACGAGTCCATCAGGCAGTCGGCCTGCATCCTGACCATCAACCTGGGTCTGATGCTGGCAGCCACCATAGCCATTATGGTGTCCCAGAACCTGCCTATGTCGGATGTGTTCTTTGAGACATGTTCCGCTATAGGCACCTCAGGAATGAGCACAGGAGTTACCAGAAGCCTGAATTCATTTTCCCGGATTGTTATTATACTGCTTATGTACTGCGGACGAATCGGAAGCTTGTCCTTTGCCCTGGCATTCACCAGGTCCAACCGCAAGCCCCATGTGCAGCTGCCGGCAGAGCGGATTACCATAGGATAGAGAGGGGTATTAGAGATGAAATCAATTCTTGTTATCGGAATCGGAAGGTTTGGCCAGCACCTGTGTGAAAACCTGGCCAAGCATGACAATCAAATCATGGCAGTGGACATATCAGAGGAGAAGCTGGAGCCCGTCCTTCCATATGTGGTCAGCGCCAAGATTGGAGACTGTACCAATGAGGCCGTGCTTAAGAGCCTGGGAATCGGCAACTTCGATATCTGTTTTATCTGTATCGGAAACAACTTTCAGAACAGTCTGGAGGTTACCAGTCTGATTAAGGAGATAGGGGCAAAGTACGTTGTCAGCAAGGCAAACCGCAATATTCATGCCAGGCTGCTGCTAAAGAACGGGGCGGACGAGGTGGTTTATCCGGACCGGGACGTGGCCGAGAAGGTAGCGGTGCGTTACAGCGCCAACAATGTGTTTGACTATACGGAGCTGGCAGACGGCATTTCCATCTATGAAATCAAGCCCCTTCCCCAGTGGGTGGGAAAGAGCATAAAGGATTCCGATATCCGGCGGCTGTACGGCATATCGGTTATCGCGGTGAAAAACCCGGACGGACACATGAGGTTCATGCCCGGTGCCGACCATGTCATAGCAGGGGATAACCACCTGATGGTGATTGGAAAACAGGAGGATGCGGAGAAGATTGTGAAGCATCTGACGAAAAATGTATAAGAAGGATGATGAGTCCAACGGATAATAGGGCCGGAGAAATGGCTGCCTGTGTTGACAGGCTGCTGTTTCTCCGGTTGTTTTCGTTCTGCGGTGTCTGTAACTGCTGAAGAGGGCCAGAGGTGGGGGAGGGGAAGTTTGAGTGTTAAATGTAAGACGAATTTTCAATAAGACGTCGGAAACATTATTGCCGGTATAAGGTTTTTTTAGTATAATTATGCTATGCAAATCCTGTAAATAACGCTTTAATTGGAAGTTATACATAATAAAGAGGAGGTGCACACTGTGAAAGAACTGTCAATAGGACAGATGGCCCGGCTTAACGGGCTGTCAGAGCAGACGCTGAGGCTGTATGACAAGGCAGGCCTGTTTTCACCCATGTACCGGGATGCGGAAAACGGCTACCGTTACTATGATATCCGCCAGAGCGCCCAGCTGGATATGATTCAGCATATGAAGGCCCTGGGCATGTCCTTAAAGGACATCAGGGAGCAGATGACCCATTTTGAGCTTGATATGTTCAAGACAATCCTGCACCGGAACCTGGAGGAGCTGGAGTTGAGATCCAGGGAGCTGATGTACCAGAGAAGGGCCATAGAGCGGACCCTTGAAAGCTATGAATGGTATGAAAACGCGCCGCCGGACGGGACCATTGTGCTGGAATACATACCCCGGAGACTGACGTATATGACGGATTCAGGAGTGAATTTCTATGATTACGACATTGATGTATATGAAAAGATACTGAGGGATTTGAAGGAGAACCTGATTGCCAACCAGCTCTCCCCCATTTATTTTTACAATGCAGGCACCGTGATGCGCAGGGAACACCTGATGGAGGGGAGGTACTATTCCACGGAGATATTTGTGCTGGTGGACCGGGGCTTTGTAAAGGACAGCCTGATTACGGAGATACCGGCCAGCACATACCTGTGCATTTACTGCAATGGATTTGAAAGGGAAAAGGAATATATGGGCCGTCTGGTGGAGGAAATCAGGACAAAGGAGTATCAGGTGACAGGCGACTATATCTGCGAGGTGGTGGCGGAGGTGCCCATGGATATGCAGGAGAGAGGCATGTTCCTGCGCCTTCAGGTGCCGGTATCTTTCAGGAAAAATAACCCTTGACCTGATACCGTGTATAAGCTTTATACTATTAACAGAAGCTAATAACACGTAACTTATTTTCAGGAAAGGGGTTTAAGAATCATGATGAATTGCGAGAAAATCCGTGTGGTACAGTATGGCTGCGGCAAGATGGCCAAGTACATCCTGCGCTATCTTTATGAAAAGGGCGCTGAGATTGTAGGGGCAATTGATGTGAATCCGGCCGTGGTAGGAATGGACGTAGGTGATTTTGCAGGGCTTGGCACAAAGCTGGGCGTGGTGATAAGGGAGGACGCTGATGCGGTCCTGGATGAGTGCGACGCTGACATTGCCGTGGTTACCCTGTTCAGCTTCATGTCGGATGTATATCCCTATTTTGAGAAATGCGTGTCCAGGGGAATCAATGTGGTGACCACCTGCGAGGAGGCCATCTATCCATGGACCACGTCCTCAGCCGTTACCAACAAGCTGGATAAGCTGGCTAAGGAAACCGGCTGCACCATAGTGGGAGCCGGTATGCAGGATATTTTCTGGATTAACATGATTGGCTGTGTGGCGGGAGGCGTACACCGCATTGACAGGATTGAGGGAGCCACCAGCTATAACGTTGAAGATTACGGTCTGGCACTGGCAAAGGCTCACGGCGTGGGGCTTACACCGGAGGAGTTTGAAGCTCAGATTGCCCACCCGGAGACACTGGAGCCCTGTTATGTATGGAATTCCAATGAAGCGCTGTGCAATAAGATGGGATGGACCATCAAGTCCCAGTCCCAGAAGTGCGTGCCATATTTCTATCCCACGGACCTGTATTCAGAGACCATGGGAATGACCATACCAAAGGGAAACTGCATCGGTATGAGCGCCGTGGTCACCACCGAGACCTTCCAGGGCCCGGTTATAGAGACCCAGTGTATCGGCAAGGTATACGGACCGGATGACGGTGATTTGTGCGACTGGAAAATCATAGGCGAACCCGACACCACCTTCTTTGTACAGAAGCCGGCCACTGTGGAGCATACCTGCGCCACCATTGTAAACCGGATCCCCACCATTTTAAATGCTCCGGCAGGTTACATTACGGTGGAGAAGCTGGAGGATGTGGAGTATCTTTCCTATCCGATGCATATGTATTTGGATATGTAAGAGGAGATGTAAGAGGAAACTGGCCGGCAGAATCATGGACTTAACCGGCTGAGCACGGCGAAAGCCGGTCAGGCAGAACGGAGATAAAGAAAAAAGAATGGGCAAGGGCCCGCGGTACCGGGACAACAGCCAGGCAGGCGAGAAGGTCTGCCTGGCTGTTTGCTGCATTTTTTCTCAAAAACTCTTGCCTGACCCTTTGGAACGGTTAAAATATGGATAAAATGAAAGTGTGATACGGCAGAATAGAAACAGAGCGGTAATAGAATAGCAATAGAATAGGGCCATATGTCTTGACTTTATCCAGTGAATGTGCAACAATATTCAATTGACAGGCTTTACAAACAGAGCTTTGCCAGGACAGGACGGCGGATGGTTTTACTTGCTTACTGGGCTGGCAGGGCTTCGGATACTGAGAAAGAGGGAAAGAATAAAATGACAAAGATTGATATTATCTCCGGATTCCTGGGAGCGGGCAAGACTACGTTCATTAAGAAGCTCCTGGAGGAGGCCATTGCCGGAGAACAGGTTGTCCTGATTGAAAATGAGTTTGGCGAGATTGGAATTGACGGCGGTTTTCTGAAGGATTCAGGCATTGAAATCCGGGAGATGAATTCAGGCTGCATCTGCTGCTCTCTGGTAGGTGATTTTGGTACATCCCTGGCTGAGGTTCTGACACAGTACAAGCCGGAGCGCATCATCATCGAACCGTCCGGTGTGGGCAAGCTGTCAGATGTGATGAAGGCAGTCATTGACGTATCAGCAGATATGGATGTGGAGCTAAACAGCGCTGTAACCATTGTGGATGCGGCAAAATGCAAAATGTACATGAAGAATTTTGGAGAGTTCTTCAATAATCAGATAGAGAATGCAGGAACCATCGTACTGAGCCGTACAGACATTACGGATGCCTCTAAAATACAGAAGGATGTGGACATGATTCGCGAGAAGAATGCAAATGCTGTCATTATCACCACTCCTCTGGACCAGCTTGGAGGAAGCCAGCTTCTGGAGATTATTGAGAAGAAGGATACTATGCTGGATGATCTGCTGGCAGAGGTGCGGGAGAGCCGCCATCATGACGGTCATGGCGAGGAGTGCTGCGGGCACCACCACGGCCATGATGAGGAATGCCATGAGCATCACCACGATCACGATGAGGAGTGCCATGAGCATCACCATGACCATGATGAGGAGTGCCATGAGCATCACCACCACGGTCATGATGAGGAATGCCATGAGCACCACCACGGCCATGACGAGGAATGCCATGAGCATCATCACCACGATCATGATGAGGAATGCCATGAGCACCACCACGGCCATGACGAGGAATGCCATGGGCATCACCACCACGATCACGATGAGGAATGCCATGAGCATCACCACGGCCATGACGAGGAATGCCATGGGCATCATCACCATGATGGCTGCGGTCATGAGCATCACCATCATCATGCAGACGAGGTGTTTACCAGCTGGGGAATGGAAACCATTGTTCCGGTGACCCATGAGCAGCTGGAGGATATTCTGAAACGTCTCTCCTCCACCAGGGAGTTTGGAGATGTGTTAAGGGCCAAGGGAATGCTTCCCACAGAGAATCCTGGTGAGTGGCTGTATTTTGATTTGGTGCCGGAGCAGTATGAAATCCGCCAGGGCAGACCGGATTATACAGGCAAGGTATGTGTGATTGGCGCCAGCCTGAAAGAGGAAGAGCTGAACAGCGTGTTCGGCAGAGGCTGATTGGATAAGGGGAAACAGACATGGCTTATGAGATAGAAGACGATATTATGCCTTTGTTTTTAATCAATGGCTTTCTGGAGGCCGGCAAGACCCAGTTTCTGGATTTTACCATGCAGCAGGATTACTTTAAAACAGAGGGAAAGACCCTTCTCATTGTGTGTGAGGAAGGCGATACGGAGTATGACGAGAAAAAGTTAAAGAAGAATAAGACGGCAGTGGTGTTTGTGGATGACATGGAGAAGCTGACCCCCCAGTATCTCAATGAACTGGAGGTTATCTACCAGCCGGAACGCGTGCTGATGGAGTGGAACGGCATGTGGAACCAGGATGAATTAAAACTGCCGGATGACTGGACCATTTATCAGCAGATTACCATTATTGACGGTTCTACCTTTGAACTCTATGTGCAGAACATGAAGCCGCTTCTGGGGGCCATGCTGCGGGGATCGGAGCTGGTTATCGTGAACCGGTGCGACGGGATTGGGGATGACAAGCTGACCGCGTACCGCAGGACCATACGGGCCATGAGCCGGGAAAGCGAGATTGTCCTGGAGGACAAGGAAGGGGAAATCGAACAGGCTGCCCTGGAGGAGGATCTTCCCTATGACCTTGGCGCGGATGTGATTGAAATTAAGCCTGAGGATTACGGTATTTGGTATATTGACTGTATGGACCAGCCGGAGCGCTATAAGGACAGGGTGGTGGAATTCACTGCCATGGTTCTTAAAACTCCTAAATTCCCCAAGGGCCAGTTTGTGCCTGGCCGCATGGCCATGACATGCTGTGAGGCGGATATGACGTTTCTGGGCTTTATGTGCAAATGGCCGGAAGCGGAGGATTACAAGACAAAACAGTGGGTGAAGGTCCGGGCAAAGGTAGGTATTGAATACCAGAAGGATTATCACGGCGAGGGGCCGGTCCTTTATGCCGAACATGTGGAACGGGCGGAAGAGATAAAGGATGTTGTGCAGTTTTAGGAAAGATAGTTTACAGTTATGGGACATGCCTTAGGGCGCTAAAAAACAGCAGCAAAACGTGTTGCCCTGCATGGGAGGGACGCGGCGGGCTGCTGTTTTTCGTATAACATGCTTCGTATAACATCTCATTCCATTGCCAAATCCATTGTCGATTTCATCGCCAATTCCATATGTGGTTCTATATCCATTACGCAACCTGTCAGAACCCTCTGGATTTTATCTTGCAAAATCCGGAAAAGTCCATTACAATATAGAGAAAGGGCTTTCACGAAAAAAGCAGGAGCAGAGCAGGGGATGAAAGCACAGAAGTGTAAAGGAATAAAAGGGGTGAAGGGATGAATATTTATGACATTGCAGCCGAGGCAGGGACCTCTATCTCCACTGTTTCGCGGGTGCTCAACAATAAGGGAAATGTGAATCCCAAGATAAGGGACAGGGTGGAGGCCGTTCTTAAAAAGTATGACTATAAGCCCAGCGCCATAGCCAGGGGCATGGTCTCCAAAACCATGAAGAATATTGCTATCCTGACAGTGGATGTGCGGGTGACGCATTATGCCAGGATGATATATGTGATTGAACAGGAGTTCAGCAATCTGGGATATAATGTTTCGGTGTGTAATACAGGCGGGTCCATACAGGAATGCGACCGGTATTTCGAGATACTGTCAGAGAAACAGACAGACGGAATTGTGCTCATCGGCTCTGTATTCAATGAACTGATAAATTATCCTGAGATTACTGCCAAGATAAAGGATACACCCGTAGTCATTGCCAACGGACAGGTAAAGCTGCCTAATTTTTATTCAGTCCTGGTGGATGACACAAAGGCAATCCGCATGGCTTCGGATTATATGTTTGACCATGGGCGTATGGACTTATTCTATGTTTTTGATATTGCCACAGACAGCGGCAGGGCAAAACGGCAGGGATTTTTAGAAGCCATGAAGCTGAGGGATGTACCTGACGGAAACGACCGGGTGGTGATTGTGGATGAAAGCAGCCTGGAAGGGGGAAGGGATGCCGCCAGAAAGATTCTTGCCGCCGGCCGGCCTGTCAACGGGGTGGTGTGCGGCGAGGACATCACGGCCATCGGACTCATGAAGGAATTTAAGGAAAGGGGATACCGGGTGCCGGAGGATATAGCCATTACCGGCTGCAATAATTCGCCGGATTCCAGAATATGCGAACCTGAGCTGGCTACCCTGGACAACAAGCCGGAGCTTTTGGGCGGAATGTGCGCTTCCCTGCTCAGGGACAGGATGGAAGGAAAGGAGTCGGCCACAAGCGTGGCCATCCAGCCGGAGCTGGTGGTGCGCGGTTCTGCGTTATTCTGAAAGATTGGGTAAGACAGCACGCCATTGTGCCGGTGCCTGCGGATATCAGGCGCCCTGCCGGCGTATGCCCTGGCGGTATACGGCCGCTCCTTGGATAAGCTGAGGTGTGCATAGGGCTGTGTATAAAACAATAGAAAAGCGCTTTTTTTTTGAATTGGAGTTGGAAAAAACAAAGATATTTTGTTCCGGCTCCTTTTTTGTTTTGCGAAATCAAGAAAACGCTTTTATATAAAAATGGAAGTGGGATTATAATACACAAAAAATATGGGATTATATAGTGCATATTGTATAAAATTAAGAGATTAAATACTTTTATATTGACATAAACCTAGTTGATGTTATAATGGTGTCATGAGAAAGCGCTTTCTCAAAAAAGAGAGAAAGCTCATATAAAAGGAGAGAGAGCCATGAGAGTAAAGTATGAGGATTTATTAGAGAAGTTCCAGAGGATTTTAGAGAGCAGAGGTTTTTCAGGAAAGCATGCAAAGGACGCGGCCACCGTATTTGCAAACAACAGCCTGGACGGCGTATATTCCCACGGTGTGAACCGCTTCCCCAGGGTGGTGGAGTATCTGGATAAGGGAGAGATTGATTCCGCCGCCATTGCAACCTGTGAATCCTCCATGGGAGCCATTGAGCGGTGGAACGGACACAGGGGATTCGGCCCCCTCAATGCAAAGCTGGCCATGGACCGGGCTGTGGAGCTGGCAAGGGAGTACGGCGTGGGCGTGGTGGCCCTTGGAAATAATAACCACTGGATGCGGGGCGGCAGCTACGGCTGGCAGGCAGCGGACAAGGGATGCATCGGTATCTGCTGGTCCAACACCATGCCCAACATGCCTGCCTGGGGCGGAAGGGACAGAAAAATCGGAAACAATCCATTTATCATGTCCATCCCCAGAAGCAACGGAAAACACGCTGTCATTGACTGCGCCGTATCCCAGTTTTCCTACGGAAAGATAGAGGAGGCAAAGCTTAAGGGACAGCAGCTTCCGGTTCCCGGAGGCTATGATACAAAGGGCAACCTGACCACGGACCCGGCTGAGATTGAGAAAACATGGAGGGTGCTTCCCATGGGATACTGGAAGGGCAGCGGCATCTCCATTGCCCTGGACCTGATAGCGACGGTTCTGACAAACGGCAATTCCGTCAGCAGGATTGGCACCTTTGGGGACGAGGTGGGACTGAGCCAGATTATGATAGCCATTGACCCCTTAAGATTCAACACGCCGGAGGAAACGGACTCCATTGTGGATGAGATTCTGGCCGACATCAAGTCCTCAGAGCCAATCAGGGAAGGCGGGGAAGTGTATTATCCGGGAGAACTGGAACTCATCACCAGAGAGACCAATACAAGAGACGGAATTCCGGTCATTGACGAGGTGTGGGAAACGCTTAACAGCCTTGAGCGCTGAAGCACAGAGCTAAAATAGCAATATAGAGGGGAGATTTAACTTATGGAATATATCATAGGAATACTGATTTTAGCATCGTTCTTTGGCCTGGCCGTCTACGCGGCCAGGGGCGGAAACCTGATGATGGGAATGCTGATTATGGCCATTCTCTGGACCATCCTTCCCATGACAGGCAACCTTCTGGCGTCTAATCCTGAATTTATCGCAGCCAATGGAGACAGCATACGGATTACATGGATACAGGCATTTTCCAAGGTGTTCCAGAGCGGCCCGGAGGGCTGGGGCTCAGTGCTGGTAAATGTAGTGTTTGGGGCATGGTTCGGCCGGGTGCTGTTAGAGACAGGCATCGCAGCCACCCTTATCCGCAAGACCACGGAGCTGGGCGGCGACAAGCCCGCCATTACCTGTATTCTCCTTTGCATTGTCACGGCTGCCATATTTTCCTCCCTGTTCGGGGCCGGTGCAGTGGTAGCTATCGGCGTTATCATCCTTCCCATCTTCATGTCCCTGGGAATTCCCAAGGTGCTGTCCGTTGTATCCTTTATGCTGAGCATCGGAGCGGGAATGTTTTTGAACCCTGTACTCTTCGGACAGTACACCGCGTTCTTCCTGGACGGGGACGGCAAGGTCCTGTACCCCTATGAGCAGTATGTGAAATGGGGCGGCATTGCACTGGCCGTACAGCTGGTATTTACCATTATACTGATTCTGTTCTGCATGAGAAAAAAATCGGTCCATTCCTGGGCAGCCAGAAGGCCGGTACGCCAGAAACTGGATTTTGCTCCCACACCGTCCCTGCTGACGCCCTTTATCCCTGTATTCCTTTTAATTGTGTTCAAGGTGCCCATTATCATGGGCTTTCTGATCGGCGGCTTCTATGCGCTGTTTGTATGCGGAAAGCTGAAAAGCTTCCGCGCTGCCTGCAGAACCTTTAACAAGGACTTCTTTGACGGCGTGGTGGATACGGCTCCCCTGGTAGGCTTCCTGCTGGTGGTTCCCATGTTCAACAAGGCGGCTGAACTGTGCATTCCATATTTTAACGCGCTATTGGGAAATATCATTCCCCACAGCACCTTATTCATCACCATTATTTTCTGTGTGCTGGCGCCCCTTGGAATGTTCAGAGGACCCTTCACCCTTTACGGCTGCGGCGCGGCTACCCTGGGCATTTTAAAGGGCGTGGGTTTTGAGGTGGCCTTCCTGGCTCCCCTGATGATTGCCGCCACCACGGTTATGAACGTGTCCTGCTGCATCACCCAGTCATGGATTGTATGGGGAATCAGCTACGCAAAGGTATCTACCAAGGAATTCTTAAAGATGAGCGTGGTGTGCGGCTGGATTATCTGCTGCATCCTGCAGGTTATAACATTTATCATGTTTGGTTAACGGGAGGAGAAGAAACATGGGAAACAGACTGGTGAGAATGGGAATCGACGTTGGAGGAACCCATACAAAGGCGGTAGCGATTGACAACGCCACACATGAAATCATAGGAAAATCTTCTGTCAAGACCACTCATGATGACAGGTACGGGGTGGCGGCCGGCGTGGTGAAGGCATTTCAGAACTGCTTAAGGGAAAATGATATTGCCCCTGAGGATGTTATTTTCGTGGCCCACAGCACCACCCAGGCCACCAATGCCCTGATTGAAGGCGATGTGGCCTGCGTGGGCGTGCTGGGCATGGGGCCCGGAGGCATGGAAGGCTTTCTGGCAAAGCAGCCCCGCCTTAAGGATATCGACCTGGGAGCCGGCAGAAGCATAAAGATAAAGAACCGTTATCTGAGCGACAGTGAAGAGGACGAGAATACGGTCAGGAAGGCGGTTGAGGAGCTTAAAGCAGAGGGCGCCCAGGTGCTGGTGGCGTCAGACGCTTACGGGGTGGACGACATTGCCGGGGAGCAGTTTGTGTTCGAGATTGCCCATGACGAGATGGGCATGGAGACAACCGTTGCCTCGGACATTACCAAGCTCTACGGCCTGACCAGACGGACC
>OBWW01001114.1_pt1 | contig 13680 bp, 9 predicted proteins | sample 1538091 | NCBI WGS metagenome assembly OBWW01 (sample SAMEA2580125, study PRJEB22360) | human gut metagenome | biome: human gut; feature: human-associated habitat; material: faeces | place: Denmark | collected 2008/2010 | reverse complement strand
CGCAAGCGGAGTCACCACGGGGGGGGAACCCGTCCCGGCGGCCCTTCAGCAGCCAGCGGGTGTACTCGCTGTCCACGATCCCGGCGGCGGAGCCGAAGCCGCCCTTGGCGTTAGGGTCCAGGGCAAAGGTGTAGAAATAGTTTCCCACAAGGATCAGGGCACCCAGTGCCAGCAGGATCAAAAGGAAGACGATCACCAGGGCCGCCCTGAGGCCGCAAATCGCTGTTTTATTCACAGGGGGTCACTCCTTTGGCCTGGAGAGAGGCCCGGTCCGTCCCAGATACTCCTGGGTCTCCACCGGGAGCTTCCGCTTCCCCAGCCCATAGCGTACCAGACGGTTGACCACGCTGTAAAACATGGCAAAGACCGGGACACCCAGCACCATGCCGGCGAATCCAAACAGCCCGCCGAACAGCAGGATCGAGAACAGCACCCAGAAGCTGGCCAGTCCCGTGGAGTCCCCCAGGATCTTGGGGCCCAGAATATTCCCGTCAAACTGCTGGAGCACAAGGATAAAGATCACGAAATAAACACACTGGATAGGACTGATGATGAGGATCAGCAGGGCGCATGGAATGGCACCGATAAAGGGGCCAAAAAAGGGGATGACATTGGTCACACCGATGATGACCGCCAAAAGGGCGGGGTATGGGAAGTTAAAGAGATTGCAGCACACCAGCGCGATGATCCCAATGATGAGGGAGTCCAGCAGCTTGCCGTTGATAAAGCCGCTCATGATGCGATAGGCATTGCGCACCTCCTCCACGATCAGGTCTGCCCAGCGGGTCTCACACACACTGTACACGATCTTTTTGGCCTGGGCAGAGAAGATATCCTTTCTGGCCAGCAGATAGACGGAGACGATAACGGCGATCAGCAGGTCCTTGGCCAGCATCAGCAGGGCGATGAACACAGCGGACACACTGGAGAACATGGAGGTGAGCCGGGGAACGATCTCCTGCTGGAACCAGGACAAAGAGCTGTTGACGGACTCCAGATTGGGGAGCAGATCGGACTGGAGCCACTCCTCCACCGACACAGCTACCGAGTTGTAGTAAGGCATGACCGCTGTCTGAATGTCCGGGTTATTGGCCAAAAATTCCATCAGCCGCTCCTGGAGGGTCATAAAATAGCCGGGGATGGACTGGACCAGCCCTACCACGCTCTCATAGACCTGGGGCAGGACCATGGCCAGCAGGATATAAATGACTAGGGCGGCGAACAGAAGGCTGAGGATGATGGCCACTGCGTTGAGAAAGCTCAGGTTCCGCCGGTCTGACAGGCGGCTGTCCGGGGTGAGTCCGGTGAGAAATCTTAAAATGGCCCGGTGGATGGGCAGCAACAGGAAAGCCAGGACCGCTCCGTAGTAGATGGGACGGAGAATGCGGTTGACCGTGGAGAGAAAGCTCAGGATGCCCTTGAAGTGAAAGACGGCAAAAAAGACGAGGATAGCGGCGGCGATGACCAGAAATGCAGTCACGCCGGCAAAAAAGTATGGATTTTGCGGCTTCTTGTTCACGTGGGCAGCTCCTTTTTCTCAGACTTTCAGCTCTGTGTCCTCATCCTTCAGGCAGTCCTGATATTTGGCCAGAGCGGGGGCGACCTGCTCCTTCAGGAACTCCTCCACCTGCTGGGGGCAGCGGCCGATGTAGCGGCTGGGCTCCAGATGGGCGGTGAGCTCCTCCCGGCTCATACCAAAGGCCGGGTCCTCTGCGATCAGATCGATCAGATTGTTGGGCAGGCCCAGGTCCTTTACATTCCGCCCGGCCTCCTGGGAGAGCACGCGGATACGCTCGTGGAGCTCCTGGCGGTTGCCGCCTCGCTTCACCGCATCCATCATGATGTTCTCGCTGGCCATGAAGGGCAGCTCCTCCAGAACGTGGCGCTCAATGACCTTGGGATGGACCACCAGACCGGAGGCCACGTTCAGGTAGATGTTCAGGATGGCGTCCACAGCCAGGAAGGCCTCTGGCACAGACAGGCGCTTGTTGGCGGAATCATCCAGGGTGCGCTCGAACCACTGGGTCGCGGTGGTGACAGCGGGGTTGCCCGCGTCCACCATGACGTAACGGGCCAGGGAGCAGATACGCTCGCAGCGCATGGGGTTGCGCTTGTAGGGCATGGCGGAGGAGCCGATCTGGTTCTTTTCAAAGGGCTCCTCCACCTCCTTCAGGTGGCAGAGCAGCCGCATGTCGGTGGCAAACTTGCTGGCGGACTGAGCGATGCCGGACAGGGTGGACACCACGTTGTAGTCCATCTTCCGGGAATAGGTCTGGCCGCTCACCGGGACCACGGCGTCAAAGCCCATCTCACGGGCTATCTTCCGCTCCAGCTCCTTGACCTTCTCGTGATCCCCCTCGAACAGCTCCAGGAAGGATGCCTGGGTACCGGTGGTCCCCTTGGAGCCCAGCAGCTTCAGGGTGGAGATGCGGTGCTCCACCTCCTCCAGATCCATGAGCAGCTCGTTCATCCACAGGGTGGCCCGTTTGCCTACCGTCACCAGCTGGGCAGCCTGAAAATGAGTAAAGCCCAGGGTGGGCAGGGCCTTATACTCCTCTGCGAACTTGGCCAGCCGGGCGATGACCTTTACCAGCTTGGCCCGGACCAGCTCCAGTCCCTCCCGCATGAGGATCACGTCGGTATTGTCCCCCACATAGCAGCTGGTGGCCCCCAGATGGATGATGGGCATGGCTTTGGGGCACAGCTCACCGTAGGTGTGGACATGGGCCATCACGTCATGGCGCAGCTTCCGTTCCCACTGGGCCGCCTTCTCATAGTCGATATCAGTAATAAGGGACTCCAGTTCATCCACCTGCTCCTGGGTCACCGGGAGCCCCAGCTCCATCTCGGCCCGGGCCAGCGCGACCCACAGACGTCTCCAAGTGGAGAATTTCTTGTCAGCGGAAAAGAGATACAGCATCTCGTCGCTGGCATATCGGGAGGACAGCGGACTTTCATAGGCGTTGGTCGGCATTTGCATCAAACCTCATTTTATTTAGAATCTGGGCAGCTCTCCCCTGCCCGCTTGTATCAAATATTATAACGTACTCCCCGGGGGATTGCCAGTGCTTTCCCAAATTTTCACGAAAACTTAAGAGAGGAAAGCGGGAGCGCGGACATGGGTCTGTCCGTGCTCCCGCTCTGTTTCGTCATGTTTAGATGGTCTCGCCCTTCAGGAAACGCTCCAGCCGGTTCAGGCCCTCCTTGATGTTCTCAATGGAGGTGGCATAGGACCAGCGAACAAAAGTGGGGGCACCAAAGCCAGTACCGGGCACCACAGCCACCTTGCCGTACTTCAGGAAGAGGTTGCCGAAATCGTCCGCGTCCCGGATGACCACGCCGTGGAGCTCCTGGCCGATGAGCTTCTCGATGTTCATCATCACATAGAAAGCGCCGTGGGGCTTGATGCAGCTGACGCCCTCGATGCTGTTCATCCGCTCCACCATGTAGTCACGGCGGCGCTCGAAAGCCTTGCGCATGACCTCCACACTCTCCTGGGAGGCAGTGAGGGCGGGCACAGCGGCCTTCTGGGAGATGGAGCTGGGGGAGCCGGTGCAGTGGCTGAGGTAGTTGGCGATCACCTTGGAGACCTGGCCGTTAGCGGCCACATAGCCGATGCGCCAGCCGGTCATGGCATAGGACTTGGAAACACCATTGACCAGCAGGGTGCGTTCCTTGATCTCCGGGCTGATGGAGGCAAGGCTGACGAACTCCTCTCCATCATACACCAGATGATAATAGATCTCGTCGCAGATCACGTAAATATCCTGTTCTACGCAGACCTTGGCGATCTCCTCCAGCTCCTTGCGGCTGTACATCATGCCGGTGGGGTTGGATGGGTTGTTCAGGATCATGGCCTTGGTCTTGGGGGTGATGGCGTCCCGCAGCTCCTGGGCGGTGAGCTTGAAATGGTCCGCCTCCCGGGTCTCCACAATAACAGGCACGCCGCCGGTCATCTTGATGAGCTCAGAGTAGCTCACCCAGTAGGGAGAGGGCAGGATGACCTCGTCCCCGGGGTTGATGAGGGCCCTCAGGGCCACATAGACGCAGGGCTTGGCGCCGTTGGACACGGAGATCTGCTGGGGGGTGTACTCCACGCCGCAGTCGGCCTTCAGGCGCTGGCAGATGGCCTTGCGCAGCTCCACCGTGCCGCTGGAGGGAGTGTAGCGGGTCTCGTTGTGCTCGATGGCGGCAATACCCGCCTCTTTGATATAGTCCGGCGTATTGAAGTCGGGTTCTCCGGCTCCAAACCCGATCACGTCCTGCCCCTCGGCTTTCATCTGCTTGAACAGAGTGTCGATGGCCATGGTGCTGGACGGCTCAACAGCCAGTGCGATCTTGGAAAGCTCTTTCATATCAATGTTGTCCTCCTTCTGGCGAATCACGCATGGCATATTATATGCGCCGACTTGCAGGATTGCAAGTGGTTTCCGGTTATTTTCCTGAAATTCTGAACAATTTGGCAGGGGACGGTGCAAGTCAGGGGTAGAGCTCCCTCCATTCTGTGCTTTTTCACCAAATTCTCCTCTGCCCTGTTCCCACTCCCGTTCCTCCAGAGGGCAAAAGGACCCGGGGCCCCCCTCCCGGATCTGGCTTGGGGGTCCCGGGTCTGTGTGTTTTCTCTGAGTCAGAGCTTTTCCCGGATGCGCCGGCCCATCTCCCGGGTCCCGATGGGGATGACGCCGGGCTCGGCGATGTCGGCGGTGCGCCAGCCCTCAGCCAGCACCGCGTCCACGGCGTTTTCGATGGCCTGGGCCTCCGCGGCCAGGTGGAAGGAGTATCGGAACATCATGGCCACAGACAGGATGGTGGCGATGGGGTTGGCCTTGTCCTGGCCGGCGATGTCCGGAGCGGAGCCGTGGATGGGCTCATACAGGCCGGGGGCGGCGTCCCCGATAGAGGCGGAGGGCAGCAGGCCGATGGAGCCGGTGACCATGGAGGCCTCGTCGGAGAGGATGTCCCCGAACATGTTCTCGGTGACCACCACGTCGAACTGGCCGGGGTCCCGGACGAGCTGCATGGCGCAGTTGTCCACCAGCACGTCCTCATAGGACACGTCGGAGTATTCCTCCGCCAGCCGGTGCATCACCTTCCGCCACAGGCGGCTGGTCTCCAGCACGTTGGCCTTGTCCACGCTGGACACCTTGTTCCGGCGCAGGCGGGCCAGCTCAAAGGCCCGGCGGCCGATGCGCTCGATCTCCTGCTCTGAGTAGGCCATCAGGTCGGTGGCCTCCTCCCCCCTGTCCTCAGTCTGATAGCGGTCCCGCTTGCCGAAGTAGATGCCGCCGGTGAGCTCCCGGACCATCATCAGGTCGATGCCTTTCTCGGCGGTCTCCTTCTTCAGGGGGCAGGCGCCGGCCATGGCGGGACGCAGGGCGGCGGGGCGCAGGTTGGCGTACAGCCCCAGGTCCTTTCGGATGGCCAGCAGGGCCGTCTCCGGGCGCTGTTCCGCTGGCTTGTCGCTGCCCCACTTGGGACCGCCTACGGCGCCCAGCAGCACCGCGTCGCAGGCCCTGCACTTCTCCGCGGTGCCTTCGGGGTAGGACACCCCCACTGCGTCAGTGGCGCAGCCGCCCATCAAAATGTCCTCAAAGGTAAAGCTGTGGCCGAACTTCTTCCCCACGGCTTCCATGACCTGGACCGCCTCACCCACTACCTCTGGGCCGATGCCGTCGCCCCGGATCAGCGCGATCTTGTAGTTCATTTCGCCACCCCCCGGTCCTTCAGGGAGTGGACGAGGCCGCCGCTTTTGATAATTCCGTCAATAAACTCCGGGAAGGGGGCCGCCTGGTAGGTCTTGCCGGTGGTCTCATCGGTGATGACACCAGTGGCAAAATCCACCTCCACCTGGTCCCCGGCCTGGATCTCCTCCGCCGCTTGGGCGCACTCCATAATGGGGAAGCCAATGTTGATGGCGTTGCGGTAGAAGATGCGGGCAAAGGAGGGGGCGATGACGCACTTCACACCGCAGGACTTGATGGCCAGAGGGGCGTGCTCACGGCTGGGGCAGCCAAAGTTAGGACCGGCCACGAGGATGTCGCCGGGCTGGACGGTGGAAGCGAAGTCCTTATCGATGTCCTCCATGCAGTGGGAGGCCAGGGCCGCGGGAGAGGGGTCGTTCAGGTGCCGGGCGGGGATGATGACGTCAGTGTCCACGTTGGCACCGTATTTGTAAACCTTCATTGGTTCGTCGATCCTTTCAAATTAAGAATTAGGAATGAGGAGTTCGGGACCTTATATTCCCCATTGCGCCTGAGGCGCCGTTCGCTTTAGATGCGGGGGTCGGCCACGCAGCCGGCCACTGCAGAGGCGGCGGCCACGGCGGGAGAGGCCAGGATGACTTCCGACTGCACATGCCCCATGCGGCCCACAAAGTTGCGGTTGGTGGTGGAGACGCAGCGCTCCCCCTCCGCCATGACGCCCATGTGTCCACCCAGGCAGGGGCCGCAGGTGGGGGCGGAGACAGCGCAGCCGGAGGCGATGAAGATCTCCAGCAGCCCCTCCTTCATGGCTTGGAGGGTGATCTCCTGGGTGGCGGGGATGACGATGCAGCGCACATTTTCCGCCACCTTTTTCCCCTTCAGAATAGCAGCGGCCTCCCGCAGGTCCTGGATGCGCCCATTGGTGCAGGAGCCGATCACCACCTGGTCGATGTGCAGGCCGGCCACCTCGCTGACCACCTTGGTGTTCTCGGGGAGATGGGGCATGGAGACGGTGGGTTCCAGCTTGTCCAGATCGATGACTACCTCCCGTGTGTAGACCGCATCGGGATCGGCCTCAAAGGCCTCGCAGGGACGGCCCACCCGGCCGTTGATATACTCCATGGTCTTCTCGTCTACGGGGAAGATTCCGTTCTTGCCGCCGGCCTCGATGGCCATGTTGGAGATGGTGAAGCGGTCGTCCATGGACAGGGAGGACACGCCCTCCCCGGCGAACTCCAGGGACTGATACAGGGCACCGTCCACCCCGATCTCGCCGATCAGGTGCAGGATCACATCCTTGCCGCTGACGCAGGGCTGGAGCTTCCCCTTCAGGGTCACCTTGATGGCAGAGGGGACCTTGAACCACAGCAGGCCGGTGGCCATGCCCGCAGCCATGTCGGTGGAGCCGATGCCGGTGGAGAAGGCACCCAGCGCGCCGTAGGTGCAGGTATGGGAGTCGGCCCCCACGATGACCTCTCCCGGGGCGGCCAGCCCCTTCTCGGGGATCAGGGCGTGCTCTACGCCCACCTGGCCCACGTCGTAGAAATGGGTGATGCTGTGCTTATGGGCAAACTCCCGTGCCTGCTTGCACAGCTGGGCAGACTTGATATCCTTGCAGGGGGTATAGTGGTCCAGCACAATGGCGATCCTGTCCTTGTCAAAGACCTGGGTGAAGCCAGCCTTCTCAAACTCCGTGATGGCCACAGGGGTGGTGATATCGTTGCCCAGGACCAGGTTCAGCCTGGCTTCGATCAGCTGGCCCGGCTGGACTGAGGACAGCCCGGCGGCCTTTGCCAGAATTTTTTGTGTCATCGTCATTCCCATGGAATGTGCCTCCTCACTTTTGTGGGTGATTTTTTCCTGTCCAGTATGACGGTTCTCTTGCCAAAAGAATGTTAACTATGATACAATTAAGAGGATTTCTTGGGAAAAGAGGAGAGATCGATGGAATACGCCAACACCTTTTCGCTGGACTTCCCTGTGGAGCTCTGGCGTCCCTTCGCCCAGGACCGCCCCTCGGTCCGCTGCTCCTCCGGCTATCTGATCTACCTCCAGGGGACAGAGGCCACCTGCTTTTATTATTTGAAAAAGGGAAAGGTAAAGAGCTTCATCCAGTCGGAGGACGGGGCGGAGCGCACCCTGAACCTGTATCAGCAGGGCTCCATCTTCGGGGAGGCATCCTTTTTTGACGAACTGCCCCGGGTGTCCTCCGCCGTAGCCCTCACCCCCTGCGAGATCGTCCCCATCGACCGGGAGCAGGTCACGGCGGAATTTACCCGGAATCCAGGCATGGCCATGGCCATGCTGAAATATCTGGCCCGGACGGTGCGGCTGCGGTCCGCCCATGTGGACGACATGGCCTTCCGCCCGGCAGAGTGGCGGGTGGCTCAGTACCTGCTCTCCGCAGCATCTGGGCAGGATCAGGTGTCCTGCACCCAGGAGGAGATCGCCTCATCCATCTCTGTTAGCCGGGTGACCGTCAGCCGCATCCTGAACCAATTCTCCCGCAGGGGGCTGGTCGCTCTGGGATACCGGAGCATTTCTCTTTTGGACCGCAGGACTCTGGAAACGCTCTGCACACCCTAAAGCTGGAGCGGCGCATTTCTGATGCGCCGCTCCAGCTTTTTAGGTCTCTAATGTATCCATAAGCTGCAGAAGCTGCTCCAGCTCCGGCTGACAGCCATAGTCCTCTAAGTCCCAGGGGTCCAGCTTCTCACAGAGCAGCGCACGCCCCAGCTGCCGGGCCGTGTCCGGATCACGCGGCGTTCCGATCCCCAGAGCATAACATCGAATCAGGCGGCAGCGGCAGTTGACGTTTCCCTTTTCCGCACCCGCCTGGTAGAGCGCAAACGCCTGCTTCGGGTCCTGCTCTACTCCAATTCCGATCTCATAAAAACGCCCCAGTGCCCAAAAGGCAGCTTCATCCCCGGACTGCTGGGCCTGTCGGTAGCAGTCCAGCGCCTCTGCGATGCGGCCCGCCTGTTCTGCATGCCAGCCCATGTTATAGAGCGCACAGACACTCCCTGCCTCCGCTGCACGCTGATACCAAAACATAGCCTGTTCGAAATTTCGGGGCCCTCCCCTTCCATTTGCCAGCATCTCCGCCAGATTGTTCATGCTGGAGGCATTCCCCTTCTCTGCCGCACACCGGTAATATTCGACTGCCCTGGCGTAATCCTGTTCTGTCCCGATGCCGTATTCATAAGACCAGCCCAAAAGCCCCAAGGAGTCGGCATCCCCCACTTCGGCGGACTTGTGAAACCAGATCAACGCCTGCTTCAGGTCCTCTGCAACTCCAATGCCGCCCTGACAGCACCGGCCCAGTTCATACATGGATCGGACGGAACCCCGCTCTGCTCCCTGCCTGTACCAGCTTACCGCAGCTGCCGGGTCTTTTTCCACACCTTTTCCCTTTTCATAGCACCAGCCCAGATTTCCCATCGCAACAGTATTTCCGGCCTGTGCCGCCCGCCGATACCACTCCACGGCCTGCTTCCAGTCCTGGGGAACACCGTGTCCACGCTCATAGCACCACCCCAGGTTGCACATGGCGTTGTCCTGCTCTTGTTCCGCAGCCCTTCGCAGCCAGATGACTGCCTGCTTGTCATCCTTCCCAATGCCCCTGCCGTGGAGGAGCCGGTATCCAAAGCTGCTCATAGAGCGGGGATTGCCCGCTTCCGCGCCTCTGCGATACAGCTCTGTTGCCTGGACCTGGTCCTGCTCTACCCCGATCCCTTCAGAATAGCACCAGGCCAGATTTCCCATGGCGCGGATGCTGCCCGCCTCCATTGCACGGCGGTACAAAGCTGCGGCCTTTTTCCCGTCCTGATCCACGCCCTGCCCTGTCTCATACAGCCACCCCAGGCAGCGGCTGGCTTCCGCGTCTCCGGCCTCAGATGCCTGTTCATACCAGTGCGCGGCAAGAGGGAGGCTGGCCTCTACGCCCTCCCCATGCTCATAGTCCCAGGCCAGGCAGTACATGGAACGTACGTCTCCAGACTCGGCTCCACGCTGGAACCACCGGGCGGCTTCGGCGTGGTCCTGCTCCACGCCTTTTCCGTTGTCATAGCACCAAGCCAGGTTGCCCATGGCCCGGCCGCTCCCGGCCTCGGCGCTCCGCAGATACCACTCCGCCGCCTTCTCCCAGCTCTGCTCCACGCCCTGACCCGCCTCATAGAGCCAGCCCAGGTTGCACATAGCATCGCTGTCCCCTCCGTCCGCAGAGCGGCGGTACCAGTAGGCGGCCTGAGCATAGTCCTGTCCGATCCCCCGGCCCTTCTCACAGCACCATCCCAGATCATACTGGGCCGTGGAGTCCCCCTTCTGAGCCCCCAGGGTCCACCAGCGGACCGCCTCCTGGTCATTCTGAGGGACCCCATCCCCCTTCAGGCACATCTGTCCCAGCTCGCAGGCCGCGGACTCGGCCCCCAGCTCCCATGCCCGGACCAGCAGGTCCCAGGCCCGGTCTGGGTCCCGGGGCATCCCGGTCCCATTGAGGCAGCAGATCCCCAGAAGCAGAGCGGCCCGGCTGTGCCCCTGCTCCGCCGCCTGCGAATAGAGCTGGACCGCGCCGTCCGCGTCCTGCTCCACCCATTTTCCGTGTTCCATCAGCCAGCCCAGACAGCACTGTCCGTCCGCATCACCTGCCTGAGCCGCACGGCGGTACCACTGTACGGCCTGCTTGGGGGAGATCTCCGTCCCGACGCCAAACTCATAGTGCCGGGCCAGCTCCGCCTGGCTGGAGGCGTCCCCCTGAAGGGCGGAGGTCCGCAGCCATTCCAGGGCAGCCTTTTGGTCCTGGGGCAGTCCCAGCCCCTGTTCCAGACAGCGGGCCAGCAGCCTCTGCCCCCGGGAGGAGCCGTGCTCCGCCGCTCGCCGGAACAGCTCCACCGCCTTTTTCTGGTCTGAAGTGGTTCCAATCCCCTGCTCATAGCAGACGCCCAGATTGCACACCGCCGACAGGCTCCCCATCTCCACGGCCTGCTGATAAAGCCAGAAAGCCTGGCGGGGGTCGGCCTCCACTCCGAGCCCCTGTTCCATACAGATGCCCAGGTTGCAGGTCCCCCAGCCGCTTCCCATGCCGGCGGAGCGGCGGAAGCAGGCCAGTCCCCTCTCTTTCCCATCGGGCCGGCTGATCCAGAAGACACCAAGGGCGGACCAGTCATCTCCGGTCATCTCCCCCTCCGCCGCCTGGAGCATCCGCTTGCCGCAGCGGGGACAGAACTCCGGCAGCCGGGGCCCCTCTCCAAAATAGCCGCACCCCTGGTCTGAACAGCGAAAAATCATACTGCTCTCCTTTCTCTGGCCAGCCTACTCCAGGCCCTGCTCCAAAATTCGATAGATGGCCTCCATGTCCAAGCTCCGCCGCAGCATGTCAGCCAGCCGGTCATACTGCCGCTCCTTAAAGGTACGGGCGTCCTCGGTGCAGGACTGTTCTCCGTTCCACTCCACCCCCTTCTCATCCAGGAGCAGATCCACCAGCCCGCAGGTGAACGCACCGCTGTCAAACAGTCCGTGGAGATAGGTCCCAAGCACCCGGCCCTCCACGGTGAAGATGCTCTCTCCCCCGCTGGTCCCCATATGGATCTCATAGCCCTCCAGAGGACACCCCCTGAGCCGTCCATAAAATCCGTCAGGGAGATCCGCTTGACAACACTTCTGTTCTCTGGACTTTTTACGAGAAAAGGTGGTGGCCACCGGCAGGAGTCCCATCCCATGCATGGAGCCGCCTCCCTCCACGCCCTGGGGGTCCTCCAGAGTGCGGCCCAGCATCTGGAATCCGCCGCAGATCCCGATAACTGGGACACCCTTTCCCACCAGCCGGAGGATCGTCCCCTCCAGCCCGCTCTGCCGAAGCCAGGACAGGTCGGCCAGGGTGCTCTTCGTACCTGGGAGGATGACCAGATCCGGCCTTCCCAGTGCCTGGACCCTGTCCACATAGCGCAGTCCTACCGCCGGATGGCGCTCCAGAGGGGCGAAATCGGTGAAGTTGGAGATGCGTGGCAGGCGGATCACCGCCACGTCCAGGGGCTTCCCCTCCCGTCTAGCAGAAAAGTGCTGGGAGAGGCTGTCCTCTTCATCCAGATCCAGCTCCATCCAGGGCACCACCCCTACCACCGGCACATGGGTCAGCTCCTCCAGCTGGGTCAGACCGGGGCGGAGGATCTCCACGTCGCCCCGGAATTTGTTGATGATAGTCCCCTTCACCATAGCCCGCTCATCAGGCTCCAGCAGGGCCATGGTCCCGTAAAGGGCAGCAAAGACACCGCCCCGGTCGATGTCACCCGCCAGCAGCACAGGCGCCCCCGCCATCCGGGCCATCCCCATATTCACGATGTCCTCCGCCTTCAGGTTGATCTCTGCGGGGCTGCCGGCCCCCTCCAGTACGACGATATCGTGGGTCTGGGCCAGGGCGTGGTAGGACTCCAGAATAGTGGGAATCAGCTGCTTTTTGTAGGACAAGTAGGCAGCGGCGGACATGCTGCCCACCACCTCCCCGTTGACGATCACCTGGCTCCCCACATCGCTGGTGGGCTTGAGCAGGACGGGATTCATCCGCACAGAGGGCTCCACGCCGGCCGCCTCCGCCTGCATCACCTGGGCCCGCCCCATCTCCAGTCCCTCCCGGGTGATGAAACTGTTCAGCGCCATATTCTGGCTCTTGAAGGGAGCCACAGAGTACCCGTCCTGCCGGAAGATACGGCACAGCCCCGCCGCCAGAACGCTCTTTCCCGCATTGGACATGGTCCCTTGGATCATAATGGATCTAGCCATGGAAAGCCTCCCTCTCCTGCTGAATGGCCTGGATCAGCCTCTGATTTTCCCCGCGGCTCCTGACGCAGACGCGGTAGAAGCCAGGACCCAGCCCCTGGAAGTCGGCGCAGCTCCGGATCAGGATGCCCCGGTCCAGCAGGCGCTCCCGCCAGCCCTCCTCCCCCTGGAACAGCAGGAAATTGGAGTCGCTTGGGTAGACGTGGAACCGCAGCCTGCTCAGTTCCTGAGAGAGATAGCAGCGCTCCTCCTCCAACTGCTGGTGGACGCGAAATGGCCAGTCCGGCGCATTCTGTAAAGCAGATATCCCTGCCTGTTGTGCCAGCTGTGACACCGGCCAGGGCGGGCCCTCCTCCGCCATAGCGGCCAGCAGCGTCCGGTCATCGGACAGGCAGTAGCCCAGCCGCAGCCCGGCCATGGCATAGCTCTTGGTCAGGGCCCGCAGCAGCAGCAGCCCTCCGCCCTCCAGCTCCCGAACCAGCCGGTCCGGCTCCCCTGGAGACAACTCCAGAAAGCACTGGTCCACCACCAGCAGTGCTCCGGCCTCCCGGCAGCGGGCCAGAAGGGCCCGCAACAGCTGGTGAGAGATCAGTGTGCCTGTGGGGTTGTTGGGATCACAGAGGAACACAGCATCAATTTCCTGGGAAATTTTTCCGAGCAGAGCGCTGGAAAAGCGGAAATCTTCGTGCATATTTGCGTAATGGAATTTAACTTTACAATTATTTTTGTACAGGGCCCTGTGGTACTCCGAAAAGGTCGGGGCCAGGACCAGGGCGTGGTCCGGACGCAGGGCTCGGACCAGCCGGTCGATCAGGTCAGAGGCCCCGTTCCCACACAGCACCCAGTCCTCTGGAACGCCGTCCCGGGCGGAGATGGCCCGCCTTAGGCCACGGCAGCGGGGGTCAGGATAGGCGGGAGAGCGCTCCAGCGCCTCCCGCGCCGCCTGGATGGCGCAGGGCGGCACCCCCAAGGGGTTCAGGCTGATGGACAGATCCAGCACAGACCGCTCCAGTCCATAGATGTCGCCACCGTGGGTCCTCTCCTCCATTTCGCTCCCTCCTATCTGAATATGTGAGAACACAGCACTGCCGCTGCGGCGCACAGGGCCAGACACAGGACCTCGGTCCCGTACATCAGTCGGTTGGCCGTCGGGATGTCCTCCGGCCGGATGGGCCGCTCCACCTCCCCGATGGTGGGCTTTCGGACC
>OBWW01001107.1_pt1 | contig 13759 bp, 25 predicted proteins | sample 1538091 | NCBI WGS metagenome assembly OBWW01 (sample SAMEA2580125, study PRJEB22360) | human gut metagenome | biome: human gut; feature: human-associated habitat; material: faeces | place: Denmark | collected 2008/2010 | reverse complement strand
ATGTTTAATGAAAAAACCTCGGCGCCCTGTTGCAGCTTGTCGATAGCCTCGTGCCCCTTCGATCCGCTGTCGGCGGCCATCGTCACGATTGCATCCGCATCCGTTCCGTTGCGTTTCAGCCATTCGTTAAACTCCTTGCCTTTCGGGTATAGGTCGAGTACCGTAGTCACGGAAGGGTAAAAATTGCCTTCCGAAGTTTCGTAAAACCGTTCGTCGCAAAAGGTAATTTGCTTGGCCGACGGATTGTGAAATAAGCGTCCCATGATCGTGCATTTTTAGAATGGAAGGTCGGCAGGCATATCGTCCGGAATAGGCATCCCGTCCGAGAAGGTCCGGGGGGATGATTGGTTGCGCATAAAGGGGCGCACGGGGGAAGTTTGACTGCCCGACGCCGCTTGTTCGGTGCGGATAGCGGCAACCTGCCGCTCATGCTCACGCTCCATCCATGCCGTGGAATCGTCCCCGTCCGTTACCGGCTCTTCTTTCGGAAGCTCTCCGAGCCGCCTACGATTCGCCGCTTCGATCCGGGGCTGGATCACGTTCTCCACATATTTGAGGAAGAAATCGAGCACCGCCGAATCGTCGTAGGTGACGTTCCCCCGGGCGTCGATCCGTTTTTCCAGTTCGGGAAGTCCGTTCGGATGTTCCTGTGTGAAATACCAATCGACATTCTCCCCGCGCTGTTGCAGGTAAAGCGTTCCGCGTTTCTTGTCGTCTACAACCTTCACATAAGGCGAAAAGGTGATCTTTTCGTTGAAGTCCACATTGGGTAACGACTTCATCAGTGAACGACCGTAACCGCTCCGCTCCCTGACCTGCATGATGTAGGTATCGTCGCCGTCCACGATCGTCAGGTGCCAATTGTACGCCTTGTCGTTGAACTTGTCCGGCTTATTGACGATTCCCGCCAGGTAGCCGGTAATGGAGCGGTAATACTTCATCCAACTGACTTTCCCGCTCTCCTTGTTGACGATTTGAATAGCTCCCGGCGTGCTCTCTTTTACCCGCAGCGAAATTTTCCCGTCGCTGATTCCAATGTACGTCGCGTTTGTTCCTTCGTTAAGTCCCATAATCTTTAATCATTTTTATCGGCATCTTACTCGCTTATGCCATTGCGCTGGCGGACAGGGCCGGTTCTGCCCCGGCGACAGCTTTGAATCTTACCCGCGAGAAAGGGTATCTGTCGGCTTCGTTTGTGTTGGCCCTGTCTTGCTGTACATCTCAAGGGCGCACTCCCCGCATCATTGCCTGCTACTTATCCGGGCGTCCCCGGTGGCTGCCTGTCCAAATTGCCCGTCTTTCCGGGCTGTCATTATGCTTGCAAGGTGTATTTCGCGTATTGAATCGGTTCGGGTTTTTCTCCTTTCAATCTCCGGAAGAATCCCGGTCGGGTCATGCCCTCCACCAATTCGGTTTTAATCCTCACTCCTGATCGCCTAAGATCATAAATCCGTGCGCCTAGCCGGTAACAACCAAATTCCCTGAGAGCCTCCATCGGGGTAATGCTACCATGTTGGCGCATATACTCCAGAATTTTGTGCTTGTGATTCTCTGTTCTCATGGTATTGAGTGTTTTGATTTGTCCTTTAAAAACTCCGCGGGCCTCACGGATGGCGGAGGGGTGACCCGGATTGCCGTCCGGATCGTTAAAAATGGTAGCTAACATAAACCAACATTACTAACCTAAATGAACCTAACCTGCTTTACGGTAGCAGGAACCGTTTGCTTCTGCGTAGTAGTACTCTATATCTCTTGGATCGGGTTCATAGATTCTGTACTCTTTCTCGCCTTCAGGCTTGAAGTATGCCTGCGAAAGCTGAAGATCGTAATCGCCCACATGGTTAATGTAATAGTCTGCATACACGCTGATTACACCGCCATCTTGAACGGCGGTAATCTCGCCGCAATACTCCTTCCTGAAATGTGGGTAGGGTTCACAGATCAGTGCGCCCATCTCCGACTTAAGGCATTCTGCCAACTCGCGCAACGCCGCCTCGCTGTATGTAAACTCTTGTCCTTGCATGGCTTACTCAGTTTTTAGGTATTTCTTGATAACTGATTCACCCCGCTTGGTCGTTGCAATCAGAACCACTGCCAGCACCAGCCCCCAGAAATTGATCCGGAAATCTTGCGCTGCGGGATTGTCGTTGACGATCATCAACCCGGCAACTACTGCCAGAAAAAACCGAATCACTTTCATAAGACTTTGGATTTTTCAGGGTTAGACGATTTATCACCCTGCCAGCACTCAATCAGACAGAAAACAACACGGAAGAACGGAGCAATAGATTCATACTGCTCGTGAGTAAGGTTGGAAAGGGTGTTGGCTATTTCCTCATTCGATAGTTTGAGGATAGATTCAACGCGTTTACGGGCGTTAGCCGTAGCATCGGGCACACCTGGTGCACCTGCGCTAACTTTTTCACTTCTTGGCATTTGTGTACAAAAGTTAGTTGCGTATATATACAAGAAGGACGAGCCCCCTTTTTCTGCCAAGAAGTGATCAGCCCGAAGACTGAGTACACAGGAGCCCGCCCTATTATCAGCGGTGTAAAATATGTAGTTCGTGATCTGCTGACCACTTCTTGGCAATACAATATTAGTAAAGTTTTCTGACTTTACCAAATCTGCACGCAAAATATTTTCACAACCGCTCATTTATTCTGTTTTTTATATATTTGTTTTTCTGCTCATCAAATTGAAGCTATGGATTACGGAACAACTATCACTGCTTTGTCAACGTTAGTAATGCTGTTAATAGGTTGGCAGATATACACTTTCATCCAATGGGAGAAAGAGGTTGACCGCAAACTCGAAAAGCGGATGAAACTCTTTATGGATAACTACCGCAAGGATCAAATGCAGGTTGAAAAAAATCATACTTCCAAGAATCGTCTTTTGTTTATTAATTTATTGGGGTTGATGTATCTGAAATTCTACGAATCTCGCGATAGTCTATTCACAATGCTATCCATAGTTTATTTTGCTAATGATATTATTGATAATAAGGACCGTGAGAGCGTAAAGCAGATACAAAACATGTTACAAAGTATTGTTGATCATCTACCTGAATTTCTACCTTTCAATAATGCCGAAATAATCGAGCGATTAGAAACATCCATAAAAAGTCTTTGTCAGCTTGACGATTCGGGTTTTCAGTGTCTTGATTTAGTTCGTCAAATAAAGGAGCGAAGTCAGCAATAATCTGAAAAGTGTCAGTTATTTGCTTTTTATAGTAGGTTTCGAGTTGATCAATATTCTCACAATCTCTGTTCATTTCTTTTCATTATTGGAGGGTGGGTGGGATTCGATACCCACAACTGCTGTCTAACTGCTCGGACTTACGGATTTATCCTGCCCTACATCTGCTGCCGTACTACTTGTACTACCACCCTTTTTGCACCCCTTAGCTGACTCGAACCGCTACCTGCTCACACGCGCACAAAAACATCTTCAGTCAAGCAATAACCAGTTATGCGTGTTCGCCGTCTCTCTCCCGTTAGACTAAAGGGGTGGAATCAGCACTCCCACTGAGTTGTCAAACCTTTTTACTCTCTGCTATGAAAGTTGTGGAAGTGCCGAGTTTTGTTATCTTTGTAAGTGTCAAACCTTAATATACATTGCTATGGAATTATCGAAAAACCAAATCCAACAGTTAAAGGATCATCTAAAAAAGGTTGCACCAAACCCTAAATGCTCTTTTTGTGGGGGCAAGGATTTTGTAATCAATCATATCGCATTGGGTGTCCCGACACTTGATTGTAGCGCTCCAAGTAATCATCCTCCTATACTACTCTCTCCTTGCGTTGGTTTTGCCGTTATTGAGTGTTCGTGTTGTCACTGCGTACAGTTATTTAACCTTAAATCTCTTAATGTAATTGGGTAATCCCTCTGTTTGATAGGATTTCTGATTGACTCGTTGAAATAATACGGGCGCAGATATTTCCGGTAGTATTAATATCACATCGTACGCCTTGTTCTAAGATTCGTTCGAGTCTTAGACGGAGTTTTGCATCCCTGCGATTTCGGAAGAAAAGAATGATCTTTTTCATGGTTGCTGTATTTTAGAAGGTTAAAGAACTATTGTCCGATTATTATTTCAATTACTACCCAGAGGCAAAACATGACGATAGAAAGGGTTGCTATCAGCGCAAATGCCATAAGATTGGATTCGGTGTTGTTGCTCATGGCTCTATAAGTTTTCAAGAAACTCTTTGATCGCCTCTCTATCCTCATCGCTGACTTCGTCAGAAAGAGCCAGCCGGGAAAGGTTTGCCCTCAGTGGATTCAAAGCTGAATCCGGAGCAGGGCCGGGTGTGATAATAAATTCGTCGTTCATGGCTTTGTAGGTTTTAGTGATTTCTTCTTAATTCAGAGAAGTCTAACTTGAGTGCAACAGAGCCCCGGATATAGGTGCGGCTATCTGTGCTGTCAGGATGCTTAGGAATAGCACCCGAATCAACATAAGCCTTGACTGTCCGTGGGTCTACACTTTGCAGCGAAGCGACTGTGTGCAAACTAAGGAGAGCCCCATAAAATTTGTCTGCGTTTACACTGTTTGCGCGTAAATCGTTGAGCTCTTTTTTTAGCTGGCGGTTTTCTATTTCCAAATCGGCCACATAAGCCGCTATACCCGATGCAGAATAGTCCATAATCTTTATCCTATGAAACAATTACACTTGTTATACTGATCGTTCGTGCTTCCTCTCGTCCCCTGCCTCGGCGGCAAATCGTTTCGATCTCCCTACCCCGCCGTACTTCTCTGTAGGTTTCACTTTGGTAGATCATTTCATTCGGAATAAAAGCCAGTAGAATAATTCCAGCCATAATTCCTTTCGCATCCCATGTGCGGATAAATTCGGGGAGTTGTGCGCCGCTTTTAATGCAGTAGTACCAGGCCACAAGCGCCGAAGTGTTATGAGGAATACCGAGCTTATCGAAAATCTTGTTTTTGGTGTTCTTGAAGGTCGAGTAAGCTTTATTTAAGTAGTAAGCCGCCTCTTTGTCCGAACGTCCCGTAGCAATCGTTTCGATCATCCGGTATTCGTTAGCTGTCAGCGCTTCCCTTCCGTTCATACTCCCTGACTACCTTTCCGACGTAAGCGTCCGTTACTTTGAGAATCTCGGCAATCGCCATGTATGTTCCGCGCGGAGCAACCCCGTTGTTTTCAGTTTTAGCCTGCTCGTAAAGCTCGATTGCCCTGGCTTTCTTTTTGGCCCACTTTTGTTGGTTTTTTGTCAAGACCCTTCTTTGTGGTATCATGTTATGTGTATTTTGTTATTTTGTGATTATCTTGCTTATATTAGTGTCTGCTAAATGACTTTACCTATGATTATTACACCAAAACTTAAAGATGATTTGTTGAGCAACCTGTTGGATCGCGACCTTCGTAAAGGATTGATCCCCGAAAAAGAATGCCTTTCATTTGGTATTGATCCTTGCATGTATGTTTCTATACTCGAGCAATTTGAAGACATGAATTTTTTATCTTTGAGTAAAACCAAAAGTTGCATTTTCATTGATGTTAAGGTTGATATGCATGATTTCTTTCGGCGTGGCGGATTTGTTGCACAGGAAGAACTGTTAAAAGCCAATATCGAGAAGTTAGGCTATGAAATAGACCTTCTTTGCAAACATCTTTCTGCGCCAGAATTTCTTGATAAAGCCAAGACGATTTCGATTATAGGCTCTAATATTCTTTCCTCCCTTGCCTTTTTTCGGTAATCCCAACATTGCCATCTCAAATTGCCTTACCGGATCATCAAAATTGCCCATGAGCATTGACCTAGTTTGCTTAACACGGTAGAATAAGTCACCTTTCTCGTCGGTTACCTCGTACTCCACATAAGACTTGTGCATGCTGGACGCGCTGTCTGTTTCGTAGTAGTTTATCGATATGATGAATTTGGTTGACTGTGCTAATGTTTCCATATTGATGTGTGTAATCAACTGTTTATTTGCCGTTAATAAGCCTTCGGTACTTTTTTACTATTTGTTTATTTGGCCTTTATTGTTTACTTTGTATTGTAGAATAGTTGTTTGATTTGTTTTGTTAATGCAAATATAGAGATTTCTCTGCAATAAGCAAATTATTTACAGAGATTTTTATAAATATTTTTCTTGATAGTGATTTTATGTCTGTAAAACAGAGACTTATAGAGTTTATAAAGCGAGAGGGCTTGAGTCAGTCGAGGTTTGAAAAGGCTGTCGGCCTCTCTAATGGCTATGTAAACAATATATCCAAAGGAATTGGAGCTGATAAGCTACAGAGGATTACAGAGAAATTTCCTTATTTAAACGCAGAGTGGCTACTAACTGGTAAAGGTGAAATGTTAAAGGCGAATACTATACAAGAAAGGACTGAATTACCTATTAACCCTAATGTTGAACCTATAAACAATGAGAGTATGTTAAACAGGGCTTTTGATGCATTGGAACGCAGAGATGTGGAATATGCAAAGCAGGGTGAACGAATTGACAGATTAATTGCATTAATGGAAATTGCAATGGGGGTCAAACAAGAGATGATCGACGAAACCGTCGAAAAAAAGAGAGCTATGTAATAGGTCAAAAAGACCTATTTACAACAATAAAGGACGGATGATGTCTTTGTCCAAGAATTTAGGCAAGAAATAACCAATATAACGGCATCATGTTTTGGTGCCGTTTGTTGTATAAATCTTCTATTTATTATGAAAACGACTTATGTATTGAGTGTAATTGTTTGTGGGCTATTATTTACTTCGTGCGCATCTATACCTATGTATTCGGAACATGTTTACTCCATAGATTTTAGAAAGTATTCCGAACAGGGATTTATTATTACCCCCACCGATAACATCAACAGGGAATATACTTCTTTGGCTGATATAGAAATGGTGTTTACGTTTGGATATACCGAAAAGAAAATTGTCACAAGGCGTAGTTTTTCTCAATCAGAAGTAAAGGATGATTTATACATAGATAAAAATACATTAAGATCTAAAAAGCCGCGTGGTGATAATTGGTTTACACCAACTCCTGAATATGTGCTTGACCAATTTGTTCAATATGCTAAATCGATTGGAGCAGATGCAATAGTTAATTTTAAATCAATAAAAATAGAAAGTTATCCTGGTAAAGTAACGTTAAGTGGATTTGCCATTAAAATTTTGGATTAATAGGCAATGAGATATTTTAAAATTATATTATTGTTAATCACTTTAATGTGTACAAATAGGGCCATTGCAGAGGTGCGGCCCGGCATAAAGATCGGCCTTAATGCTTCAGGTGTTAATTCCTATGACACTAAAATAAGTTGTCATGCGGGTGTTTTTGTGAATATTGATTTGAATAAATCCTTTCGTTTTTCCCCGGAAGTATTGTATTCACGAGAGGGTTTTGAAGCGGGCTATCCTGACGTTAATAGGATTAGATTGAATTACATGCGAATACCTTTCATGTTTCAATATATTATATCTAAGGATATTCCGATAGGATTTGAACTTGGGCCTCAAATGGGTGTTTTATTGAATGCCTGTCAAAAAACCGATGAAAGTAAGACCAACTTAAATAATTGTAGAGATTTTGATTGTGGGCTGGTTGCAGGCTTGCTTGTTGATTTAAATAAGTTTATCGTTCAAATAAGGTATTGTCAAGGTATAACCACGATTATCCCTAATACTAACTATCGAAATAACAACATACAAGCATCATTGGGTTTTAGATTTTAAGAACTATATTTGCCTTATCCTCATTTTAAGGCAACAGATAATTTAGCGGCTCTACACCCCCGTGCTGGAGTGTTAATGCACCCACTGCCTGCCTTAAGGTGAAGGATAACGGGACAGGTAGAGCCGTTTTTCAATTCTACCTTGCATAAGTATCCTTCTATGCAAACCAACTTCACAGCCTCCGATGTTACGGAGCGCCTCATCAGGGACAAGGTCTTTAGATGGGAATTGCTTGAAGCCGTCATCCGAGACAAGCGGATGAACCGATGGCTAAAAGAGGTGGTGGGTCAATTATTCGACCTACTCAAAGAACGAAAAGCCGCACAAAAGCGGTAGGAAGAGAAAAGGTGTCGGAATCGACACCTTTTTACATACAAAACTATCAACTACATAAAATGTAGTTTTCGTGGAAATATCAGATGCTTTCTGCGCATTTGTGGATTCTCTTTGATAAATCGAACAAGGCATTACGCAAGGTCTCCTTCTCTGCCTCATTGAAATCATCCGGTTTTCCATTATTCATTCCATCCATTTTATGATAAAGCCATGACCGGGACTTCTCAAAATAACGCTCTGAGATTTTAGCCCAAGACACATCCAGCAGAATATCGGACATTTTCTGCTTCACCGTTTCACGGTTTTGTTTTACAATAATTTCCATGTCATTCCCCGTTATGTAGTGTTGCAATTGTAATATCCTTTTGCGTATTATCCAAAGAATTTCATAAAGAATAGCAGCGAAAAACCGAAATCCTGCACTATATTTGTATTGTTTTAATCCAGTTTTAACTATGAGTAAGCCTTCGACTATATCTGGCAGCATGCAAATCGGAAATAAAAAAGTAACCGTAAAATTAGCTCTTCTTCTCTTTGAAGACGGAGGGGTTAATATTGCTTACTGCCCAGCTGTAAATGTTTACGGATACGGAAACACTTCCACCGAAGCCAGCAAGTCATTTGAGGTATGCTTGGAGGAATTTTTTACATATACCCTGCGCAAGAAAACGCTGGTAAAGGAATTGGAAAATTTAGGTTGGCGGATTAAAAAAGAACATAAATTTTACCCTCCCGAGTTTTCATCCCTGTTGGATAAAAACAAAACATTGCACAAAATACTGAATACCCGTAATTTCACAAAAATAGATCAGGATTTCACTATTCCGGCCTTTTCATAGATGGTACGCCTACACAACGTTTCCTTAAAAATATTTCGGGGATTCCTGGAGGAAAAAGGGTTGAAATGCATCAGGAATAAAGGAGGACACGAGGTTTGGTCTAGGTCTGATTTACGGCGTCCGGTAGTTCTGCAATCCCATATTGATCCTATCCCTGAATTTATTGTCAAAAACAACCTTAGAACAATAGGTGCTACAATCTCGGATCTTTTGCGGTACATGGGGTCATGAAACGGGTTTACTTGAAAAACGGATGATTTAGCAACATCTCCGCATTCTCTTCGGCTGACACCTTGATATATTTAAGAAAGGTTGATTCTTTCTTATGACCGGTGATCTTCATTATGGCTATAGGCGGAACGCCGGATTTGTAGGCATTGGTCGCAAATGACCTCCGCGCGGTATGGGTGGTTACAAGATCGCATTTGGGGATCGGATGCTGCTCCTTGCGCCCTCCGATAATTTTGGTCACAAGAACTTCATCTGTTATTCCTGCCATTCTGGCTAACTCCTTAACTCGCATATTGGCGTGTTGATCTGACATCCTCAAACTACATCCTTTGCTCAAAATTTCCCGGACAATCGGATGTAATGGAATGACCACATCCACTCCTGTTTTTTGTGTAGTTATGCGGATTAAATCTCCATCAACATTGGCTGCTTCAAGCCTTGACAGGTCTGAAATCCGAAGTCCGGTATAGGCACCCACCAAAAATATATCGCGGGCTAAATTCAAGCTTTTTTGTTTGCGCTCTGCTTTTTCGCTGGACGGAATATCAAAAAAACGGCCCACAGCCTCAGCGGTTAAATCAAGTTTATATATTTTAGTCAATTCGGATTCTGACAGATAGACATTATATACATCGTTTTGAATAGCCGTGAAATCCTTGTGCCGGAATCCCTCGCACGATATGCCATCATTCACTGCTTCCCGGCATACAGTCTTTATCGTTTTGGCTATCATGCCGAAATAGTTGTCGGAATACCCTAAACGCAGAAACCACCGGCGAAGATCGTTGTACATGTCCATACCGATCATTCCAAAATCCAGCCTCCTACCCTTCCCTTTCTGATATTCCTTTAGCTTATTAAGGCAAGTAATGTAGCCCTTTATGGTATTCGGGCTTCTGATAACTCGATTATTATCGATGAAGCGCTCGAAATAATCGGTAAATAAAATAGGAGTGTTGTCCTCTTGATTAGTATAATGAATGTTATCGAAATACTCCCAGAATTGCGCTTTTGAGGGCGGCATTTTCCACTCCTTGAAATGTGCAATGGTTTTCATGGCAGACACCTCCCAGCGGTCTAAAACGCTATTTACATCGTTTCCTTGTCTGAAATCTCGAACAACTTTGCATCTCGCTTTTTCCTGGTTCCAGTAAACGACAGGCGTTGATTCTCCCGTAGATTTTTTGTAATATTGTCCACGGAACGAGATGTAAATCAATATGGAGCTTTTAGATTTACTCTTGTCTTTTAGTAGAAATGTAACGGCCATAAAGGGGAGTGAATTGGGGAGTGAAAAGTTGCAGATTTATAGTTTGCTTATTCTGCAAATTTAACCCTTTCATCCATATAATCAAATATAATGCATATTACCTACTTTGTTAATATGCAATTTAAATACTCCCTTACAGAGTACAAATAAGTTTTGATTATCAGCTAATTGTGGTTACACAGGGAGCTAAATGGGGAGTAAAAAAGGGGAATCGATATCGATTCCCCTTTTATTTTAACGTCTATGTAGGATGCCCTAAAATACGATCAGATTATACTGCACCCCACTGCTGCGGCACGGCTCTTTTCGTCTTTGCGGTCGTGGTCGTTTTTACACATTGATTATTAGTTTAATAAATAATAAATATGTAAAAAATTTGCATTTATCTTTACGAATACATAAATTTGTTTCCGACTTTAAGATTCGAAAATTAAAGCACTGATTTTCGAAAAACCTAATCACAACGCTAAAAACCCAGTATCCTACTACTGGGTTTTTGTCTTACGGTAGGACGTAAGACTAAGTAGGCCGAAAGGCCAAATAAGGAAGGAGGTGTTTTAATTGGACAATCTTAAAGTCAAGAACGGAAAAACGTATGTGCTCGTTTTTTGTAAAAGCATTCGTAAAAATGGTAAAACTATATACCCTAAAAGGTCTAAAGTTTTTAAATTTTGGGTGCCGGTAGAAAAATCGGCATAGTTTTTTTTTCGTTAGTGGGGTGGTAGGACACCCCACTTTATCATATCAAATTCCGATCCATGATTTAGAGTGCAATTAACTGATACTGCACCCCCACCCCCACATACGGCTTCACTCCCTCTGGCGTTAAAGCTGCCCCGGCGCTCACGCCGATCCCCCAGCGTTTCGGCCTGCCGGGAACCCCGACCCGCTGGATAACGGTTTGTGTAACCGTCCGGGGATAAACCTCGATACTGTTTGCCTGCACATTGTAGCCCTCTACTTCCATCCGGTAGGTCGAATCGTCGGTAAACAGGTAACGACCGATCGGAATGGGAAGGTGAATAGGTTTCCCGTCTGCTGTATCGTGGATGGTGTCATACCGAACGATATGCACGTATTTCGGTACCGGCACCGTATCTCTGATCGTGTCGAGATGTACGACTGGCGGCAAAGTATCGTACTGTACGATCTTAACCGGGTCGCACTTCTTCGTTAACCGGCCAACGAGAAAAGAGACTAAGATCAGGATTAAAACTATAATGGCGTTTTTCATGTTGTACTTTGTATTTGGTAATAAAAATGCCCGAACTTTCCGCCCGGGCATAAAAAAGGCGGTAACTCCTAATATTGGAATTACCGCAATGTTCAGATTCTGAAATATGTTAATCCTTTGGCTTTACAACAAAATCCTCGGTTATCATTTCTGCGACGTTTATAGGTGGTAAAATAATTAAATTCAACGCCGTTCCTTCTGTTTTGCAGAATAAAATACCACGTGCTGTTCCCACTGTATGAACAGCCATGTGTGCCAGAAAACCTTTGGGGACAACAAGGTTGCCGTTTTTATGCATTTCATTCCAACTATCTTCATCTATTTTGAAACAGCACACTAATTGTAGAATCAATAACGGCATATCATCCTGACCCAGATATGTAAATTTCATATGGGTTAGGATAGTCGGTTTCTCAAACGCCGCAGAAAAATGTATGTCCGTCTGTATGTTTATAGGGGCATCCTTTGAGGGTAAGTCTGTGGATAATATCGCAAATTGTTCGATACTAATTCCGGACATTCTGAAAGTAATCATATCAAGCAGCGGTTTCTATTTTTTTATATGCAGCCTTTATATTTGTTGTAAATTGCGTAGAGGTATCACTTTTAAAAGAATGTGTATCTTTCTGAATGAACTGTTCAATCGGTACAAATCTAACTTGGGGAACATAGCCAAAAGCCAATGACAATTCTACAAACTTAGAAAGCCGATGATCATAGTCCCCATTGAGAACTTGAGATACATACCCTTTGGATACACCCAAATGTTCAGCCAACTGTGCTCTATTTTTTCCTGTTTTAGACATAAATTTATCAGCACAATCATATAACATAACCTGAATTTTAGTAATCCAGTATTCCGTCGTCAACAACACTTCGCGTCTTTTCATGGCAGTTATTTCTTATTAAAACCTTTTAATCGTTTCCCCAATACCGCAACATCTTGCTTTTGTGTATTTTTATACCCTCCCATTACGACATACACATCCGGTTTTTGCAATATCACATAAATTCGCAGGTTATTTTTCTTAAATTCAAACACATCCGTCCTTGGTGGTGAAACATTAATTTGTCTGAATTTTGTTTTTGGGAGTTTGTGCATTCCAAAACTATCCATTAATGCAATTAGACTATACATAGTCTTTTTGTCGATAGCTACAGAGTTGACTTTCTCAAGGAACTCGTCAAATTGACATTTCCCATTGATCCGCAATTTATAAAACGTATAATATGGGTTATGGATCAACTCTAATATTTCACTTACAAAAGTCATGCAACTTTGTTTAGTTACAACTAAATCCTGCACAAGTATAAAGATATTAAATTTTATTGCCAAATTTTTCTATAAAAATAAACTTGGCATTGCGCTAATTCCAATATGTCAAAGAACTCTTAACTTGTTGACTTAGTGCCGACATGGAATTCACATATCGGGATTTTGCAAATTATATCGTCAGTTGCATTTCCGTATTTCACTAATTGTCAATATGCGATGAGCTGTATTTGCAAATACAGAATAATGCATTTGCAAATAATCCTACTTCTTATGCTTGATAAACAGTTCCCACGCCTGGTTATAGTCTGCGGCAGAAACTGTCGTCCCTGTCTCAACCCGGATCATCGCGCGCACGATAGGCTCCATCACCGAACGATTGGTTGTCGTCAGGCGGCTGGTGCGCGGCCCCCCGGAGAGGTTCGACACCGTGGAAATGTAACTCTCCGTATCGTTCCCGTCTTCGGGAGGTGCCCACCGCCGGATCATCTTCTCGATAGTGTCACAACCGTACAGAAGGCGATAATTATTGAGCAGGTGGTAGATTGCACGAATGCCCCAGGCCATCGTCTCGAAGGTCTTGAAACTTTTATCCGGCCCGGTCACCTCTCCCCGCCACACCGATCCGTCTTTGCGGATATTGCCGGGGATGTTGTTGCGAATGCCTCTTGCGTTACTCATCGTTCGTTTCTTTCTCGGGTTTCTCTCTACCCAGTTCCTCCACCAGCTTTTTCAGATCGTCCTTGTTGGCGATGATCTTCCCGGCCAGCAGTGCCGATTCCGCGAACCTGGTCTTGTCCTCCGCCTTCTCGAAGATGCTTTTCAGCTCGATGAAGCAGAGGAACAGCGCCCCGATGATCGTC
>OBWW01001106.1_pt1 | contig 13767 bp, 10 predicted proteins | sample 1538091 | NCBI WGS metagenome assembly OBWW01 (sample SAMEA2580125, study PRJEB22360) | human gut metagenome | biome: human gut; feature: human-associated habitat; material: faeces | place: Denmark | collected 2008/2010 | reverse complement strand
TGATTACCCTCTGACCATTGGTTCCCATTCCTTCATCGATACATTTGAGGAGCAGCTGGTTGGCAAGAACATCGGCGAAGAGTGCGAGATTAACGTAACCTTCCCGGAGGAGTACCATGCGGCTGAACTGGCTGGAAAGCCAGCAACCTTTAAGGTGACTGTAAAGGAAATCAAGGTAAAGGAACTTCCGGAACTGGATGATGAGTTTGCAGGAGAAGTTTCTGAATTTGACACGCTGGATGAATACAAGAAGGATATTGAGGCAAAGATTCTTGAGAGAAAGCAGAAAGAAGCTGCTTCCGAAAACGAGAACCGTGTGGTTGACAAGGTAGTGGCAGGCGCTTCCATGGAGATTCCTGACAGGATGGTGGAAGGCCAGATTGACAACATGGTTCAGGATACAGCCCGCCGTATGGAGAGCCAGGGTCTGAACATGGATCTGTACATGAAGTATACAGGCATGACCATGGAGCAGATGAGAGAGCAGATGAAGCCACAGGCCTTAAAGAGAATCCAGACCAGACTGGTGCTTGAGGAAGTTGTAAAGGCTGAGAACCTGCAGGTTTCCGACGAAAGACTGGATGAGGAGATTGCCAAGATGGCGGCCGCTTACCAGATGGAGGCTGACAAGTTAAAGGGTTATATGTCAGACCGTGATAAGGACCAGATGAAGGAAGATATTGCTGTTCAGGAAGCGGTTGATTTCCTGGTAGCAGAAGCAAAACTGGTATAATTCACATATGATACGGGGGGTTCACAGCGCTTATTTACCTGGCTTTGAATCTCCCTGGTTTCTTATAAGTGAACTGGTCACCGCACCGGACTTGTGAAATACCTGGCCGGGAGACGGTGGCATGTATCGCACGTAAGTGTCTGAAAAACAGACGTTTAGTGCTCATAACTAGGAGGATGGTTATATGAGTTTAGTACCTTATGTCATTGAGCAGACCAGCCGCGGCGAGCGTTCTTATGACATTTATTCAAGATTACTGAAGGAGAGGATCATATTCCTGGGCGAGGAAGTAAACGATGTGTCCGCAAGCCTTGTGGTGGCACAGCTCTTATTCCTGGAGTCAGAGGATCCAGGCAAGGATATCCATTTGTATATCAACAGCCCGGGCGGTTCTGTATCTGCGGGATTTGCTATCTATGATACCATGAACTATATTAAATGCGATGTATCTACCATCTGTATCGGCATGGCGGCCAGCATGGGCGCGTTCCTTCTTTCCGGAGGGGCCAAGGGCAAGCGTTTCGCGCTGCCTAATGCTGAAATCATGATTCATCAGCCTTCCGGCGGGGCCAAGGGCCAGGCCACAGAGATTAAAATTGTGGCTGAAAATATCTTAAAGACAAGAAAGAAATTAAACGAAATCCTGGCAGCAAACACAGGAAAGCCCCTGGAAGTAATTGAGCGCGATACAGAGCGTGACAATTATATGTCTGCACTGGAGGCCAAGGAATACGGCCTTATTGATGAAATCATTGCACATCATTAGTGCTGCAGTACAGCGCTGAGGCATCAGGCCGGTAACGTAAAAAAGCAAGTAAAGGATATGAAAGGTTAGGTATCGTATGCCAATGAGACCAGATGACACGATTCGGTGCTCCTTCTGCGGAAGGACACAGGATCAGGTACGGAAGATGATTGCCGGAGCTGGCAACAACAATGTGTATATCTGTGACGAGTGCATAGAATTGTGCTCTGAGATTCTGGAAGAGGAGCTGGAAGGCCAGGATGAAGGGGAGAGCCCTGCGCTGGCCGATATACGTCTCCTGAAGCCAAAGGAAATCAAAGCATTTTTAGACGAATATGTCATCGGACAGGATGACGCCAAGAAGGTGTTGTCCGTTGCGGTTTATAATCACTACAAGAGGGTGACGGCATGCCAGAACATGGATGTGGATGTGCAGAAGAGCAACATCCTTATGGTGGGGCCCACAGGCTCAGGTAAGACCTATCTGGCCCAGACCCTGGCTAAGATTCTCAATGTTCCCTTTGCCATTGCAGACGCCACTGCACTGACAGAGGCAGGATATGTGGGCGAGGATGTGGAGAACATTCTGTTAAAGCTTATCCAGGCTGCTGATTATGACATCTCCCGTGCCGAATACGGCATTATATATATTGACGAGATTGATAAGATTACCAAGAAGTCCGAAAATGTATCCATCACCAGGGATGTTTCAGGCGAAGGCGTCCAGCAGGCGCTGCTTAAGATTCTGGAGGGTACAGTTGCCAGCGTTCCGCCTCAGGGCGGCAGGAAGCATCCGCACCAGGAGCTTCTTCAGATTGATACCACCAACATCCTGTTTATCTGCGGCGGTGCCTTTGATGGCCTGGAGAAGATTGTGGAGCAGCGTCTGAGCGCCGGTTCCATTGGTTTCAACGCCGAGGTGGCAAATAAGAACGATCTGAACATAGATGAGCTGCTCAAGAAGGTGGAGCCTAAGGATCTGACCAAATTCGGACTGATTCCCGAGTTCATAGGCCGCGTGCCGGTGATGGTTTCACTGGAACAGCTTACAAAGGATGCCATGGTGCGTATCCTGTCAGAGCCGAAAAATGCCCTGATGAGACAGTACCAGAAGCTGTTTGAGCTGGACAATGTAAAGCTGGAATTCACCCAGGAGGCTCTGGAGGAGATTGCACAGCTGGCAGTAGACCGCAAGATTGGCGCCAGAGGACTGCGCTCTATCCTTGAATCAGTGATGATGGACCTTATGTATGAGATTCCGTCCGACGATTCTATCGGAATCTGTACCATTACCAGAGACGTAGTGAAAAAGGCAGGACAGCCGGAATTAGTATACCGCGATATGCCTCCTGCATCTGCCCGGAAGCCGTTGTCAGAACGGCTCAGAGGGGACAGTAAGACAGGAGAAATTGCGTAGGCTGTCATGCTCCTGTGACAATTTAGAAGAGAGAAAGGGCCGCTGCAAATCAGATATGACCCGGACCAGAAGGCCTGTTTTCCGGCCGGTCCGGCACCTGCATTGCAGCGGCTTTTCAAATGGTTAAGATACAAGAGGTGAAGATTGAGAATGGGAGAACAAGTGATTACGATGCCCGTGGTGGCTCTCAGGGGTCTGACCATACTTCCGGGTATGGTATTGCATTTTGATATAAACAGGCCGAAATCGGTGGCAGCCGTAGAGCGGGCTATGGTGGGAGATCAGAAACTGTTTCTTGTGGCCCAGAGACATCCTGAAATTGTGGAGCCTGAGCAGGGGGATTTGTTCCAGGTAGGTACTGTGGCAGTGGTGAAGCAGCTGGTGAAACTGCCGGGCAAGGTGGTACGTGTGCTGGTGGAAGGACTGGAACGCGCTGAGCTTTTATGCCTGGAAGCTGAGGAACCGGCTATGATGGGCGAGATTGCCGCCATAGAAGCGGAGGAGGATGATCTGGACAGCCTGACTCAGGAAGCCATGCTGCGTATCCTGAAGGATAAACTGGAAGAATATGGGAGAGTTAATCCGAAGATTACAAAAGAAATTCTGCCTAATCTGATGATTATTACAGATTTAAATGAGATGCTGGACCAGATCGCCATTCAGCTGCCATGGGACTATACCATCCGCCAGACCGTGCTGGAGAACAGTTCTCTGTCAGCCAGGTATGAGGTAGTGATGCATACGCTGCTGACCGAGATGGAGATATACAGAATTAAGAAGGAATTTCAGGAAAAGGTAAAGGCCGATATCGACCAGAACCAGAAGGAATATATTCTCAGGGAGCAGATGAAGGTCATCCGCCAGGAATTGGGAGAGGACGCTGTGTCGGACGCAGACGAATATCAGAAAAAGCTGGATACTCTGAAGGCCGACAAGGAAGTAAAGGAAAAGCTCCACAAAGAAATAGAGCGTTTCCGCAACATGCCGGCCGGAAGCCAGGAGGCCAATGTGCTGCGCACCTATGTGGAAACCCTGCTGGACCTGCCCTGGAAGAAGATGTCCAAGGACAATGACGACATCAAACATGCCGAGAGGATACTCAACGAGGATCACTACGGGCTGGAGCAGGTAAAGGAGAGGATCCTGGAATACCTGGCTGTCCGCGCCCTGACGAAGAAGGGCACAAGCCCTATCATCTGTCTGGTGGGACCTCCCGGAACCGGCAAAACATCCATTGCCCGGTCCGTGGCCAGGGCTTTGAATAAGAAATACGTGCGCATCAGCCTGGGAGGTGTCCGGGACGAGGCGGAAATCAGAGGCCACAGGAAAACCTACGTGGGCGCCATGCCGGGCCGTATCGTGGAAGGTATGCGTCAGGCCAGCGTGTGCAATCCCCTGATGCTTCTGGACGAGATTGACAAGGTCAGCAGCGACTATAAGGGCGATACCTCCTCCGCGCTTTTGGAGGTGCTGGACGGGGAACAGAATGTGAAATTCAGGGACCACTATGTGGAACTGCCCATTGACCTGTCCCAGGTCCTGTTTATTGCAACGGCCAACACCACCCAGACCATACCGGGGCCTTTACTGGACCGCATGGAGCTGATTGAGGTCAACAGCTATACGGAAAATGAAAAGTTCCACATAGCCAGAGACTACCTGGTGACAAAGCAGATGGAGCGCAACGGCCTTAAGGTGGGACAGATTACATTTTCCGATAAGAGTCTGGAAAAAATCATACACAACTATACCAGGGAAGCAGGCGTCAGGAATCTGGAGCGCCGCATCGGGGATGTGTGCCGCAAGGCTGCCAGACAGTTTCTGGAGGATAAGAAGAAGTCCATCAAGATTACGGAGAGCAATCTGGAGAAATACCTGGGCAAGGAAAAGGTGACCTTTGAGAATGCCAATGAGGAAGATGAAATCGGCATTGTGCGCGGCCTGGCCTGGACCAGTGTGGGAGGGGATACCCTTCAGATAGAAGTCAATGTGATGCCTGGCAAGGGAAGTCTCCTGATGACCGGGCAGCTGGGGGACGTGATGAAGGAATCAGCCCAGACAGCCCTGACCTATGTTCGGTCCGTGTGCCCGGAGTACGGGATTGCCGACGATTATTTTGAGAAGCACGACCTTCACATCCATATCCCGGAGGGAGCGGTGCCGAAGGACGGACCTTCTGCAGGAATTACCATGGCCACAGCCATGCTGTCCGCGGTGACAGGTAAAAGCGTCCAGTCCAAGGTGGCCATGACCGGGGAGATAACCCTGCGGGGACGGGTCCTGCCCATCGGAGGACTGAAAGAAAAGATACTGGCAGCCAAGATGGCCCATATAGAGAAGGTGCTGGTACCTGACAAGAACCGGCCGGATATGGCGGAGCTGTCCAAGGAAATCACCAGGGGGCTGGACATCGTGTATGTAAAGGCCATGGAGGATGTGGTTTCGGAGGCCTTTGTTTAGAGCGCGGATAGGAATTAGGAGAAACAGATATGATAATAAGAGACGTGAATCTGGAGACAGTATGCGGCGTGACCAGCAAGCTGCCGGAGAATACACTGCCGGAGTTTGCATTTGCAGGCAAGTCCAATGTGGGAAAATCATCCCTCATCAATGCGCTGATGAACCGCAAAGCATATGCAAGGACCTCCTCGCAGCCGGGCAAGACCCAGACCATCAATTTTTACAACATCAACGGGGCATTGTACTACGTGGACCTGCCGGGTTACGGTTATGCCAAGATAGCGGTCGAGGTCAAGGAAAAATGGGGCAAGATGATAGAGCGGTATCTCAGGAATTCCCAGATGCTCAAAATGGTGTTCCTGCTCATTGATATCCGCCATGAACCCTCGGCCAATGACAAGCTGATGTATGAATGGATTATCTTCAACGGATACCACCCGGTCATCATCGCCACCAAGATGGACAAGATTAACCGGAGCCAGGTGCAAAAGCATGTGAAGATGGTGCGGGAAGGCCTTGGGATGGAAAAGGACGGCATCATTATTCCTTTCTCGGCAGAGACAAAGCAGGGCAGGGACGAGATATGGGACCTGATTGAGGGCAGCCTGTAGGCTGTTTGTATTCCTGTTAAAAAGCGTATTTCATAAAGTGAAGAAAGGCCTGGTTTCCTGGCAGACGGGTATTGCCCGCAGGAAATCAGGCCTTTTTGCTACCGGTAATTCTCCTTTACCAGCTCAATAAAATATCTTCCGTAGGACGGAATATACCGGCCCTTCTGATATACCGCATACAAGGTGGTCACAGTGGCGGGGTCTCCCACAGAGAAGCACAGAGGAGGATTGCAAAAGTGTATTTTTCTGACATAGGATTCCGGGGCCAGACAGAGGGCGGTGCCGGAGGCAGCCAGACGGATGGCGATATCGCTGTTGCGGGTAAACAGGAGGACCTTGGGGGTTAAGCCGGCCTTTTTAAACAGTCCTGCCGATATACGGCCCGTTGTCTGGTCCCGGGGGTGGAGGATGTAGGGCTCATGTTCTGTATGTCTTAAATCCACCCAGGGATAGCGAAAGCCTTCCCTTGCCATGGCTTTTTCCGCCAGGGGATGACCGGGGGCTGCCACCAGAACGATTTCTTCCTGCCCCAGGTACTCCGCTGTCTGAGCGGGATCCGCGGCCGTGGAATTATAGATGGCAAAGTCCACGTTGGGGGAAAGCATAAGCTGTTTTTCAACAGAATGTGATTCCTCCAGAAGATTAATCTGCACGTCCGGGTAACGGGAATAGAACCGGCCCAGTACATCCGGCAGCAGGCAGGAACCACGCATCAGAGCCACCGCTATGGTCAACTGTCCCTTTTCCTCGCCTAATAAATCCTCGCATTCTGAATTCCAGTCAGAACATATCTGGCAGATTTTTTCCGCATAGTCCATGTAACGGTTACCGATATGGGTTGGAATCAGGTCATTGCCAATACGGCTGAACAGAGGGGAGCCCAGCTGACGTTCTATGTTCTTCACAGCCTTGCTCAGGGCGGACTGTGTGATGAACAGGGAGTCTGCTGCCTTTGTGATGCTTCCATACCTGCGTATGGCCAGCATATACCGGATTTCCTTTGAGATCATGTATGTACCTCCAATGAAAATAATTCATGACTTAGATGATTATTATGACTTTGACACCTACCTATGCACATTGTATAATAAAAATAATATACAATCAAGGGTTTCATCAATATTGCTGAATGGAGGCGCCATGGAAACAGAGAGAGCGGATTTTCTCGTAAGAGGAGCAAAGGTTTACAACAGCTATTTTAAAAAGTTTGTGCCGGCGGATGTGTCTGTGTCAGGAGGGAAATTCTTATACATAGATTCCCGCAGGTCCGGCGCGGTGGAGGCTGATGAGACAGTGGATGCAGAGGGCCTTTATATGGTGCCGGGGCTGATTGACATTCATATGCACATCGAAAGTTCCATGCTGACGCCGGGTGCATTTTGCAGACGGCTGGCAGAGTGCGGCGTTACCACCATTGTGTCGGAGCCTCATGAGATGGCCAATGTGAACGGAATGCAGGGCGTGCTGGATATGATAAGGGCAGGGGAAAACAGCCCGGTTGATATCTTTTACGGGATTCCCAGCTGCGTGCCCTCCACCTCCCCTGAGCTGGAGACCACCGGAGGCATCATAACCTGTGAGGAGATGGAAGGCCTGAAGGAAAATCCCTGGGTGGCCTGTGTGGGAGAGGTTATGAATTACCGTACCATTATCCGGGAAAACCAGCTGGAAATTACCCGGTTCCTCAAACAACTTCGTGAAAAGGACCGGATTTTTCCCATTGAGGGCCATTGCCCTGCACTGCTGGACCTGGATTTGGCCAGATTTCTGTACCTGGGCATCAATGGAGACCATACGGAGCACAGCTTGGAAGAGCTGGAACAGAGGTTTGCCAACGGCATGTTTATGGAAATCCAGGAAAAGATGCTGCGCAGGGAGGTACTGGACTACATCAGGGAGCATGGGCTGGAGGAACATTTCTGCTTTGTGACAGATGATGTGATGGCTGACACCCTGTGTATCCAGGGCCATCTGGACGCCCTGGTCCGCAGGGCCATGGAACTGGGGATGCCGGCAGAGCAGGCAGTTTATAACGCCTCCTTTACCCCGGCAAGGCGGATGAACCTTTTGGACCGGGGAGCAATTGCTCCGGGGAAAATAGCTGACTTCCTGCTGCTCAGCGATTTGGATACGTTTGCTGTCTCTGCCACCTATAAAAATGGGAAATGTATTTGGCGCAGGGGACAGGATATTAGGGAACAGCCCGCCCAAGAGCAGCATGGCCCGGACAGGGGACAGGATATGCGCTTTCCGGAGCCTTATTACCACAGTATCCATCTGGAATTCCAGGAGCAGAGCCGGTTTGAGGTTCCCATGGAATCGGATTCCGGCACGGTTATGGTCCGTGTCATGGAAATTAAGGACGGGTCAACCAAGACAAAGGAAATCATCATGGAGATGCCTGTGAGGGACGGCTTCCTTAAATGGGAAGGGTCGGGCTGCCTGCTGGCCGCTGTGTTTGAGCGGTATGGAAAGGGCCAGGCAGTGGGATACGGATTGGTACCCGGCGACTGTCATAAGCGGGGAGCCGTGGCCACCAGCTACGCACATGACTGCCATAATATTCTGGTGGCAGGAGCAAATCCTGCGGATATGAAGCTTGCTCTCAACCGCGTCATTGAGATGCAGGGCGGCATGGCTGCGGCGGACGGGGGAAGGATACAGGCAGAACTGCCCCTTCATGTGGGCGGCATCCTGTCGGACCGGCCTGCGAAAGAAGTGGGGGCCGGCCTTGCCAGGGTCCGTGAGGCCATGACAGGCCTGGGTTACAGGCATTACAACCCCATTATGTCGTTCTGCACGCTGACGCTGCCCGCCAGCCCGGCCCTGAAGCTGACGGATAAGGGACTGATAGATGTAAAAGCCTGCAAAATTGTGCCGTTAAAGGTAGAAGGACAGAGAACACAACCGTAATAACTGCACCGGAGAAAATCAAGAGGAGGATTAATCATGTCAAAGGAAACTGAAGGTACAGCCAAAAGAGGAGCTTCCAATACCTGGATTGACAGGCAATTCCATCTGGCAGAGCATGGGACCACGGTAAGGACAGAGATTCTGGCCGGTATCACCACATTTGTGACCATGGCATATGTGCTGGGGACTGTCCCTAATATCATGGCAAACGCGGGGCCGGACAGAGGCGTCATGCTCACATCCATGATTTTACTGATTATTGTTACCACAGTGGCCATGGCCCTGGTGACAAACCGTCCCTTTGCACTGGCGCCCGGGCTGGGCAGCGTTGCAATCGTGTCGGGAATGATTGCTAACAGCGGGATTTCACCTGAAATCACGGCCGGCGTCATATTCTGGAGCGGCGTTATTTTTATTGTGATATCCTATATCGGTCTCAGGGATGCGGTGGTAAATGCCATTCCCGCCAGCCTTAAGCATGCGGTCAGCTCGGGCGTGGGCCTGTTCATTGCGCTGCTTGGATGTAAGAACGCAGGGCTGATTATTGCCCTGGAAGGCAAAAATAACCTGGCCTTCGGCGACCTGAGTTCTCCCTCCGTGCTGTTGGCGCTGATTGGATTTCTGCTGATACTCATCACCAAGCAGATGCGGGTGCCGGGATATATGATTTTTTCCATTCTGATTACCACGCTGGTCGGGATTCCCATGGGGCTTACCAGGATGCCTGAGGCGTTTTTCATGGCGCCCAGCTCTCCCTTTGGCCAGTTTATGAAGATTGATTTTCTGGGAGCCCTGCAGTTTGCCTATCTGCCCTTTCTGATTGCCATGTTTGTACCGGATTTCTTCTCCACCTTTGGCACGGCCCTGGGTGTGGGCGCAAAGGCCGGATTTCTGGATGAGGACGGCAACCTGCCCGGTATAGACAAGGTGTTCAAGGTGGATGCCGTGGCAACCGCTCTGGGCAGCCTGTTCTGCATGCCGTGTATGACCACCTATCTGGAATCCTCCTCCGGCGTGGAGGCAGGAGGGAAGACAGGGCTGACACCTATTTCCACAAGTGTCTGTTTTGCCTTTACCCTGCTGCTGACGCCCTTTGCCCTGATGATTCCGTCGGCTGCAACGGCCCCTGCCCTTATTATCATCGGAGTCGGCATGCTAAGTTCCATGCGAAACATCAATTATGATGATTTTACAGAATCCTTCCCTGCGTTTATCTGTGTTGCTTTTACCATATTTGCAAACAATATTGCCAACGGAATCTGTGTGGCCCTGCCGGTTTACGTGGTGTTGAAGCTGGCTTCGGGCAAGATTAAGGAAATGCCCAAAATCATGTATGTACTGCTGGGAGTATGTGTGCTGTACTTCTACAGTATCATTAAATAGTTTATGTAAGAACGCTTGATTACGCCATTCTGCATGGATGTTTTTTGCAGGTGGCAAGGCTCACCGCCACCAGCAGGATTCCGCAGACAAGAGCGCCGGGAACGGTCTCGCCAAGTCCCCAGGGATTGCCGGCCAGTTTCCAGCCCACACATACCACAAAGCCGCCTGTCATGGCAGATATGATGCCCTGGCTGGTGGCTTTTTTCCAGTACAGGGCCGCCAGGGAGGGCAGGCCTGCCGCCGCCGCGTAGAAGGACCAGGCAAACATGAGCACATTGTAGGCATTTGTACAGGGCGATGATTAAGGCACCCATGGCCAGTACCACGGACATGACGCGGGACATGAGTATTTCATGCTTTTCCGTCATTTCCGGCATGAAATTTTTTCCCAGGTCATGTACAAAGGTCTGGACCGATACCAGCAGGTAGCTGTCCGCAGTGGACATCATGACTGACAGGATACCAGCCAGAGCCAGTCCTGTAAGGCCGGGGGGCAGGATGCTTACAGCCAGGGCAGGCACCACGGCATCAGAGCTTCCGTAGGAGGCCACCACGTCCGGCAGAATCTGCTGGCCTGCCAGACCCATGAAGAATACCAGGGCAATGGTTACCATGTAAATGGAAGTGCCCCAGAACATGCCCTGGGTGGCTGCCTTTTTGCTCTTGGCAGCAAAGGCCCTCTGCCACATCTCGGCACCGGCCAGGGTAAACACCAGATAGGTGACAATGTCGCCCAGGATGCTGCCGTTGATATGAGGCACCAGGTAGGATTTGTCCAGGTTCTGCCAGAAGGAGGAAAAACCGCCCAGATAACGAATGCTGGAAAAGGGAATGAGTATGTAGACAAAGATAATCAGCATGAAAAACTGGAGCACGTCCGTGTACACCACGCCAAAGAGTCCGGATGCAGCGGTATAGATGATGAAGATGAGAGTGGCCGCCAGGGCGCCGGCTTCATAGCTGATGCCGAATTCATTTCCCAGCATCTTGATGATGGTGGCGGTGGCAGTCACCTGGGCGGCCACTGTGCCCATCATGGTGAATACAATCATGAAAGCCAGGATGCAGCGGGCAGTGCTGTTGAACCTGTAGTTGAAAAGTTCCGGTATGGAGTTGATGTTTCTGGTGAAGCCAACCTCCTGTATGCGTCCGGCGATGGCTGAGAAGATAAACATGCCGATGAGATAGGGGATAGCGGTCATAACCGCCTTAAAGCCCGTGGTATAGGCAATGCCCGCGCGGCCCATCATGGCGCTGCCTCCTATGATGGACGCGCACACAGTGGCAGTCAGCACAAAGGGGCCCAGGGTTCTGCCTGCAACGTAGTAATCGCCTGTATTCTTGATTCGTTTGACGAACCATACGCCCACAAAAAGCATTCCTATCATGTAGAGAACAATGATGACCAGATCCAGGTTGGTAAGTTCATGCATAAATCAGATCTCCTTTCTTTGGGGAGCCGCCCTGGGAGGGGGAGGTGATGCAAAATATCCTTGGATGTATTCAGTTTTAGGTAAAGGAAAAGAACGGACTTAACAAAAGAAACCGTCTGCATGGATGCAGACGGAAAAGTATACGACAATACAGCAAAATGATTTACCAGAATGTCTTTGTCCCTCTTCCGCCTATGAGATTAGCTGCCGGGTTCGGGAAAGAAAGGTTCCCTATCATCCGGGAGCCGCGACAGGCTCAGACGGATGAATACACCCCTAAAAATCGGTTCTCCCACTGCTGCATAGCAGCATTAAGCGACTTGGTGATTATGTTAACATTATCTTAACATTAATATAACACAGAAACAGGAGCGTGTAAAGAAATATCCGGTCAGATTCGGCTCAGATCCTGTCAGATTCAACTCGACATATCCGGCATTTAGCGTATAATAGATACAGGTATGAAATTAAATAAGACAGCCGGCGGCAATGGGATTTTGACGGCCGGGCTGTATCTGGAGGTATTATGTAATGGAAACGGGACCTATACGGGTGGCAATCATGGCAGACACCCATGGAGTGCTCCGGCCGGAGGTGGAAAGGATTCTGGAAACCTGCGATGTAATTGTCCATGCGGGGGACTTTGACAATCAGATGCTGTATCACAAGCTGAATGTGGACCAGCCCCTGTACGCGGTAAGGGGAAATAATGACAGGGGATGGTCGGGGGGCCTTGGACAGGTGAACCGGTTTGAAATCGGAGGGGTCAAATTTATTATGGCCCATGAGAGAGTGGATATCCCCAGCGTGCTTAAGGATATACAGGTGGTCATATTCGGCCATTCCCATATGTATTATCAGCAGGAAATAAGCGGAAGGCTTTGGCTGAATCCGGGAAGCTGCGGTTATAAGCGTTTTACCCTGCCTCTGTCCATGGCTGTGATGACCATTGAGGACGGAACGTATGAGGTGGAGACCGTATGGCTGGAACACGGGTACGGGACGCCCGGAGCAGCCACCAGCCAGAGGGAAAAGGCCAAAACCAGCAAATATGAAAAGCAGCAGAAACGCTATAAGCAGAAGCAGGCAAAGGGTGAAGAACAGGCGGATAAGGCAAAGGGAGCTGTCAAGGCAGCCAAATATGGGGGACAGCCGGCAGCCAGGCAGGAAACCGTCAAACCTGCCCAAGACCAGGAGAAGGAATATCTGTTCCTTATAGCGAAAATCCTGCGCCTGAGAAAGGCCGGTGAATCCAGAGAATGGGTTATCCGGAACCTGGGGGAGAATTTCAGGCTGGCGGCAACCATATACGATATATGCGAAAAAAAGCCGGACTCAAATGCCCGGCAGATTTTGGAACTGTTATTGGAACAAATCTCTTTTTAGTGGGAACGCTTTCCGGTGGATGGAACACACATCCCGGTGGAGGACACGCCATGGGACACACCGGCACAGCAAGTCAGGATAGAAGTGACCGCATGACGTGGGCATAGATTTCCTGGCTTTTTGCTTTCCAGGTATTGCACATGGCTTCGGCCTGCTCCCTGTCAGGGACGGACAAATCCAGACGGATAAGGGTCGTCTTATTCTCGCGGACCTCACAGTGGACAATGTAGTCCTGATTAGTCCCCTTGTAGAAGTCGGCTGTGGTTCCCACCTCCTCCCGGAGGCGGAACTTATTCTCCTTGAGGTACTGGTCCATGTCCTCTATGATGGCAGAAGATATGTTCTTGCCAAAGAAATTGAGGGTTTCCTCCCCTTCCCTGGTGATGTCATACCGGGTGCTGTTGTGGCTGGCCTCCTTGTGGACCAGGCCGGCGTCTTCCAGCTCATTTAAGGCCTGCTGGAGGGTGAAATAGGTGGTGTATTCATGCTCTGTGAAAAAGTTGGTGAGCTGGGCGTTCGTCAGGGGGAAGTTCACCTGCTTCAACATATAGAGATTCATCAGTTTGTACAAGGTCATAGGTTCAGTAAGCATATCACACACGCTCCATCAGGATTTTCTTATTATTTTCTAATGTGGTCCTTTACCGCGCTGCTGACTACATCTGCCACACGGGGATCAAAGGCTT
>OBWW01001102.1_pt1 | contig 13795 bp, 10 predicted proteins | sample 1538091 | NCBI WGS metagenome assembly OBWW01 (sample SAMEA2580125, study PRJEB22360) | human gut metagenome | biome: human gut; feature: human-associated habitat; material: faeces | place: Denmark | collected 2008/2010 | reverse complement strand
GCGATTCGAACCTTACTTTCCTTGCAACCCGCAAGTGTACTTCATGGCAGGTGATTTGTATGATAAAAAAATATAAAATGTTTTTTACAATGGTTATACACGCCCTGCTGCGCAGACACACGCGTATGCTCGTCGCTCTCCTGGCCGTAGCCGTCGGTGCGACAATTATTTCCGGTATGGTTACGGTTTATCGTGAAGTACCGCGGCAAATGGGGCGCGAATTCCGTGCTTACGGGGCCAATCTTCTCATTTTGCCGAGCGGTGATGAGGCGATGTATGATGAAAGTGAAGTGGAAAAGGTCCGGACGCTTCTGGCGGGAAATGAAGTCGTCGGTATCACGCCGTATCTTTATGATACATTGGAAGTGAACAAACAGCCCGTCATGACGGGCGGTACGGACTTTAAATCCCTCCGGGCGGTCAGCTCGTATTGGCAGGTCCGGGGCCAATGGCCTCAGGAAGGGGAGCGGGAAGTCCTTATCGGCGCGGAACTGGCGAAGAAAATTTCCCGTGATCCCGACAAGCTCATCGGACAAAATGTCAGCATCAGCGCCGGCGAAGGTAAGGCAATGCGCAATTTCAAAGTCTCCGGTATCGTGGCTACGGGCAGTAAAGAAGAACAGTTTGCGTTCATCAATTTGAAAGAGATGCAGGATATTGATGAAAAGCCGAATCAGGTCAGCCTGGCTCAAATCAGTATCGTTGCCGACGGGGATAAGCTTGACGGCCTGATTCAGAAATTGAAAGCCGGCGCTCCCGCTATTCAACCGCAGCCGGTACAGCAAATTGCCCGTTCTGAAGAAAATGTCCTCGGCAAATTACAGGTTCTCGTTTTCCTTGTTACCATTGTCGTCCTCTTATTGACGATGATTTGTGTGACGACGACGATGATGGCCGTTGTTACGGAGCGCCGTAAGGAAATAGGCCTGAAAAAGGCTCTCGGCGCAAGCAATCAGAATATTGTCGTCGAATTTTTCGGTGAAGGTTGCGTTCTCGGCGCTATCGGCGGCATTCTCGGCAGCGCTTGCGGGTATGTGTTTGCCCAAAGTGTCAGCATGAACGTATTTAACAGAGCTATCGAATTTTCACCGTCCGTTGTCGTCTTATCTATTGTCTTGTCTGTTTTAGTTACGGGTCTGGCCAGTCTTATTCCTGTACGGATAGCGACGAGTGTCGATCCGGCAATCGTTTTGCGCGGTGAATAAGGGAGGATTTTCATGAGTTTATTGGAATTAAAAGATGTATCCATGGCTTATAACGGCAAAGTTATGGCCTTACAGCATATCACCATGTCTGTAGAAAAAGGAGAATGGGTGGCCATCATGGGTCCTTCCGGTTCCGGGAAGACGACATTGATGAATATTATCGGTTGTATGGATCATGCTACAGGCGGCTCGGTTGTTCTTGACGGCATTGACTTGCGTAACAGTACGGATGCGGAGCTGACGGAAATGCGCCGCAGTAAAATCGGCATGGTTTTCCAGCAGTTCCACCTCATTCCGTATTTGACGGCTGTTGAAAATGTTATGGTAGCCCAGTATTATCACAGTATGCCGGACAAAAAAGAAGCTATGGAAATGATGGAACGCGTCGGTCTGAAGGATCGCGCCAATCATTTGCCGAGCCAGCTTTCGGGCGGTGAACAACAGCGTGTGTGCATCGCCAGAGCCCTGATCAACTACCCGGTTGTCCTGTTGGCCGATGAACCGACCGGCAACCTGGATGAAGCAAACCAAAAATTGGTTATGAAAATTTTCCGTGAACTTCATGATGAAGGGCACACGATTATTACCGTCACTCATTCGCCTGAAGTCGGTGCGGAAGCGCAGCGCTGCATCGTTATCGAACACGGCCATATGATAACGGAGTAAGGAGAGGGACATGGCGAAACGTAAATATGCGATTTTTGCGGCAGCGGCGTTTGCGGCGCTGCAACTGATGACCGGTTGCGGCAATGATGAAACTGATGCCGCAGGCCAAGCGCAGCAACCGGGCGAGACGGCGGCGTGCTGTGATTTGTCAAAGACTAAGGACGGGACGTATACGGCAGAAAGTTCTGCAGATAAGGTACACGGTAAGTCCGTTATTTCCCTGACGATTAAGGATCATACGATTACGGCCGTTAATTATCAAGGTATTGATAAGGACGGCACGCCTAAAACGTCCGACTACGGGAAGGATAAAGACCCGACGAACGCGAAAAAAGCTAAAATTGCATTTGAAGCGCAGCAGAAGTATGCGGACCAGCTTTTGCAGAAACAGAAACTGGCTCAAGTTGACGCTATCTCCGGTGCGACCATTAACTATCATCAGTTCATCGAAGCAGTGAAAAAAGACTTGGAAGAGGCTAACAAATAAAGAAATATACCTAAGAAGGCAGTGGAATATCCACTGCCTTCTTAGATATGAGAAAGGACCGTTGAAAAATGCGTTGCACCGGTTTTTACATTATTTAAAATGACGGCAGAATTGCCCCTTTATAGTGGTCTTCAATAAATTGCTTCACTTCCGGAGATTGAAGTGCTTTTAAGAGCTTTTGAATTTCCGGACGGTTTTCGTCTCCCTCGCGAATGGCGAGAATATTGGCATAAGGCGAATCTTTCGCTTCCAAGAAGAGGGCGTCCTTCAACGGGTTAAGTCCCGCTTCCAGGGCGAAGTTCGTGTTGATAACGGCTATATCCGTATCGTCGAGGGAACGGGGAATCTGTGCCGCTTCCAGTTCGAGGAATTGCAAGTTCTTCGGATTTTTGACGATATCCTGGACCGTGCTTGATACATTGCCGCCGTCTTTCAATTCAATAAGTCCGGCGGATTGCAGGATAAGAAGCGCCCTGCCGCCATTGGACGGATCGTTGGGAATAGCAACTTTGGCATTATTTGTCAACTCGCTTAATTCTTTGATTTTATGCGAATATACGCCCATCGGCTCGACATGAATCTTGCCGGCCGAGATGAGTTTTGTGCCGTGTTCGGCATTGAATTTTTCAAGGAACGGAATGTGCTGATGGAAGGTGGCGTCCACCTCTTTGTCGGCCAAGGCGAGATTCGGCTTTACATAGTCCGTAAATTCGATAATCTTCAGGTCGATTCCTTCTTTTGCGAGAAGCGGTTTAATTTCGTTTAAGATCTCACTGTGCGGGACCGGCGTGGCGGCAACTGTTACAACCGTATTTTTCGTCGCTTCCGTACCGCCGGCAGGTGCGGAACTGCCGCAGCCGGATAAGAGTGCGGCCGCAAAGAGAAGCGCGGCTGCCGTGAGTCCTGTGAATTTCTTGAATGAATGCATGGGTAAGTCCTCCTTTAAGAAATATAAATCAAAATAAGATTATGCGATATATCCGTAAAAAAATCCCCTTCCGAAAGAGAAGGGGACCGTGTATTATCTCTCGGAAAATCCGCAGGAATTAGCACCGTGTTAACGGTTGCCGGGTTTCATAGGGCCAGTCCCTCCGCCGCTCTGGATAAACGCATATGAAATTATCTTGGTGCTATTGTAGCGAATAGAAAGCGGTTCTGTCAAGATATGAGAAGGGGGTTTATGGACGGTTCCGGTCTCCCTGTGGTATTCTATGGAAAAAATAAAGGAGGAATAATCCCGTGAGAATAGAAGAGCTGTCTTTCGTAAAGGCGTTTATACGGCTGGCGACCGACGGAGATCGGCGCGGCTGGCATGAAAGGAACGGCGGTAATTTAAGCTATAGAATGACAGACGCCGATATTAATGCGTGTTCGGCACAGTTTGATACGGCCGCGCCGTGGATTCCCGTAAAAACGGCGGTTCCCCTGTTGGCAGGCGACTGTATCCTTCTTACCGGAAGCGGTAAATGCATGCGTAATATCGCAGCGGCACCGACCGATACTGTCGGTATTATAGAGCTTAACGGACGCGGGGACGCATATCGGATCGTCTGGGGACTTATTAAAAGCCGGCCTACGAGTGAATTACCGACGCACCTGGCTGTGGCGGCTTTGAAGAAGACGGAGGATGCCGAAAAAAATCGCGTTATTTATCATGCCCATCCGGCGCATCTTATCGCGCTGACGTTTATTCTCCCCATAGATGACGCCCGGTTTACCCGTGAGCTGTGGGAAATGGATATAGAAAACCCGCTTGTTTTCCCGGAAGGGATAGGCATTGTCCCGTGGGTAATCCCCGGCAGCGAGGCTGCCGCGGCGGCGACGCTGGAAAAAATGAAGCGCTACAGGGCTGTTGTCTGGGCCCATCACGGTACTTTTGTCTGCGGTGATGATTTTGACGACACGTTCGGACTCATGGATGTCCTTGAAAAATCCGCTCAGATTTGCGGAGAAATTATTGCCATGGGCGGCAAGCGTCAAAGTGTGACCACCGCCGATCTGAACGCTTTGGCGGATATGTATAATTTACATCTGAATGAGGCGGCTCTCATTATAGAAGAGCGGCGGGACTGCCCCGGAGAAATATGAAAGCAGATCTGTTGTTTGGCCGTATTATTGCCTTTGAACCGGCGGGCACACTGTGCATGAAAGCTCCTGCAGGCAATACGAAGCCGTGGCCGGCGGTCGGCGTTATTGTAAGCTGTAATATTGTTATTCGCATGATCCCGGCCGTTATGAAACCCCTGCCTTTAAATGTCACTTATGCTGCATGGTATCCTTAAATCTTTTAGGAAATACAGGACATTACGTATTGACAAGTAAGGGAAAAGCCTGTACAGTAAATACATAATTGAAGAAACGATCGATGAACGAAACGAGTACGTTTGTAAAGACGGTTGCAGCGAGCCGACGGCGGTGAGAGGTCGGTACAGGTCGACAGGCGGAATGGATTCGCGAGATGCGTCCTGAAAGGCGACGAGTAGGGTGCGACGGTGTATCTCCACCGTTATGAAAGAGACTTGTATCGCAGATGCCGTACATGTGGAGCCGGGCTTCTAGCCAATAAGGGTGGTACCGCGGAAGAGTAATGACCTTTCGTCCCTATAGTTATAATAGGGATGAAAGGTTTTTATTTATGTGGAGGGAAAAGATGCTTGAGTTAAGAGAGGTAAGCTTTGCTTACAATAACGGCGTTCCCGTATTGGAAAACTTGAATATACAAGTGCGGGAAGGTGAATTTATCGGCCTTGGCGGCCGTAACGGTTCGGGTAAGACGACGGTTACACGCCTTTTTATGGGCCTGGAAAAACCGACAGGCGGTTTTGTTTATATAGACGGCCGTGACGTAACTGAAGAAAAAGCGGCCCGGCGGAGCAGGTCGATCGGTTACGTGTTCCAGCGGCCGGAACGGCAGATGTTTCGGCCGACTGTAGCGAAAGAAATCGCTTACGGACCGGAGCAGTCAGGTCATGCCGCGGCAGACGTAAAGACCGCGGTGGAAACGGCCATGGCTGCGACGGGACTTGCCGGGCTTGCCGACGCGTTCCCGCCCAATTTAAACCGCAGTGAAAAACAGCGCGTTGCCATTGCTTCGGCCTTGGCGATGAAAACGCGATATATTATTTTGGATGAGCCGACAAGCGGTCAGGACAATGCGGATAAAAAAATGCTTATGGAACTCCTTAAAGCTCTTAATAAGCAGGGGATCACAATCCTGCTCATTACTCACGACATGGATATTCTTGCCGAATATTGCAGTCGCGTTATCGTTATCGGCAATCGCACGAAAGCCTTCGACGGAGGGCCGGAAGAACTTTTTACAAAACGTGACGATTTATATGAACTCGGACTAAGTCGCCCCGTTTCGGTTACCTTGTCCATGGCTGTGCCCGGCTTGCCGTACTGCCCGACTATGGCCGCTTTTCGGGAGGCTTTGTTAAGTCATGCGGGAGGTAATAAGATATGTTAAAAAATCTCGTTCCTGTTACTAAATTAATCGGTACGATAGCCTTCTCGTTTTGGGCTCTTGTCTTCAACACGCCCGGAACGCTTATCGGCCTGGTCGTTGCGGAAGTCGTCATCCTGGCGGCGTGCGGCAGCTTCCGCCGCAACGTCAAGGCTCTTGCCAGTCTCTGCGTTTTTGCCGTGTTTCTCGGCATTATTCAGCTTCTCGGCGGCGGCTCCCTCGAATCCGCTTATGTGACGGGGTTGCGTATGCTTGCCATGACGGTGGTCTTTATTATTCTTTTAACGACGACACGCCTTCAGGATTTAACGGCTGCTCTCGTCAAACAGATTAAAATCCCTTATGAATATGCTTTTATGTTTACGGCGGCACTGCGTTTTGTGCCCGATTTTATTGCCGAAAGCAAAGCTGTGCAGGAAGCGCAGTCATGCCGCGGTCTTTCCGTGTCGGGGAATATTTTCAAAAAGATGAAAAACTACATGATCGTTATTCAGCCGCTTCTGCTCAAGTCTCTCGGCCGGTCTGAAACGATGGCTCTCAGCCTGGAATTGCGGGCGTTCGGCAGTAATGAACACAGTTTTATGAGTAATGTGGCGCCTCGCGCAAAAGACTATGTGCTTATTTTGCTGATGATTGCTGTCAGCATTGCTTTAGTATACGGACGGATGACCGATTACTCGTTCATTTCGTTCATTGCCGGTTAAGAAGGGGGAATTGTCATGAAAACGGTCGAACATATCGGTGAATTGGAATTTCATCATCGCCAGGGAGGGCAGTTCCGTTGGGTTACCGTATCCACCCTGCTTCTTGCGGTCGGGACTATTTTGCACCTTGCTTCACCGAGCGTTGCCGGCGTTACGCCGAACTGGACGATTGCCACATATTGCGTGGCCATTTGCCTGACCGGGCCGTCGTATCGGCAAGCGCTCGGCATCGGTCTGGTCGCGGCTCTTGTCAATGTGCTCACGTCGAAATCGGGATTTCCTTACGGTAATCTTGTGAGCGAGCCCCTGGGCGCCCTTACATGTGCCTGTATCGTCAACAACCTGTCGTTCCTGAAAATCAGGGATTATTCTCTTTTGCCGGCATTGAGCGGGTTTCTGGCCACCTGTATAAGCGGCGGCGCTTTCGTTACCATTTTGAAGTTTGTTTTAAATCTGCCGAATGAAGTGTACTTTGCCGGGATGCTTCCTCTCGTCGGCATTATCGGACTGCTGAACGGTGTCATTACGCCGGTCATGTATTTTCCTGCATACCGTCTTTTTGCTTCGCGCGGTTTTCTTGATTCCGCTGAAGAAAAAGAATATATTTCGGATCACCGTGATTATGAGTTGAAACCGGCATCGGATGCGCTTATTTCCATAGAACATCTTTCCTACATATACAATAAACAAAAAATGCCCGTTTTGCATGATGTCAACCTGACAGTGCATAAGGGTGACTTTCTCGTCGTCACCGGCGAGAGCGGCAGCGGCAAGAGCACTCTCTGCCTGTCCGTGACCGGCGCCGTGCCTCATTATTTCGGCGGCGTCATGAAGGGCATGGTCTTTGTTAAAGGCGTGGCGACGACGCAGATGACTATTGCCGATTTGGCAACCCGCGTCGGTACGATGCTTGATGATTATGACAGCCAGCTCGTTGCCGTGACGGTGGAAGAGGAAATTGCCTTCAGCCTGGAAAACATGGGGACGGCAGGCGATGAGATTGAAGCGGCTGTGGGAACGTCGCTGAAAAAAGTCGGCCTTTCCGCGTACCGGACGCGCCGGATTTCCGATCTTTCCGGCGGTCAGCGCCAGCGTCTCGTCATTGCGGGCGTCCTGGCGACCGATCCGGAAATTCTTGTCTTTGATGAACCCACGTCGGCGCTTGACCCGGAGGGAACCCATGAATTCTATGAACTCGTTCATGACCTTAACGTTAAACACGGGCATACGATTATCGTTATTGAACATTCCCTGGAGGCGGTAATCCCGTATGCCAACCGTCTGGTTCTTTTGGAACGCGGACGGATTCTTTGTGACGGAGATTTGGAAACAACACTTCGCTATATGTATGATAACGACGTTTGTAAGAGCGCGGTACCGCAGGTATTCGCATGTCAGCTTGATTTTGAAAAAGCCGGGTTCCGTCCGCCGCACACATGGTTGTCCGCCGAGGCGGCGGTTAAAGATTTACGGCAGTTTCAATGCCGGTAAGGGCCATGTCTTGTCCGTTGTTTTATAATACTGTCTTGTATATAAAAAGGAGCGATACATTTAAGTACCATGACTGCGTTATCTATCGCCTGCTTCGGTGACAGTCTTACGTACGGCTATCCTTACGGGCCGGCCGCAAGCTGGGTGAAAGAGGCCGGAGAAAAATTGGGGATTGCCGCGGTTAATGAAGGTATATGCGGCCAAACAAGCGCGGACATCCTTGCCCGTCTCTGTCGGGCATTATCCTGTGAAAAAGCGGATATATATGTTTTCTGCGGCGGTACTAACGATATTCTCCGTGATCTTGCCCCGAATGAAATAACGGGCAATGTACAGGCTGCCCGGGAGGCTGTCGGCGCGGCAGGAAAACTCTTTGTCGCGGCATCGCCGCTGCCGCTTACACCGGACAGCATCGCCTGTGGCTGGCAGAGTGCCGCTGCAGCGGCACGGCATGATACGACGTTATGTGCATATCGGACGGAGCTGGCCGCTTTTGCCGGAGTGAATACTGTGCCGTTCATTGATTTTTATGCGTCTTTTGCGGCGATGCCGGATCATCGGCTCTATTATACGGACGGCGTGCATCCGAATCGCCGCGGCTATGAGATAATGGCCGCGACGGCACTGAACGTGTTGCGGGACCTGGTAAGGTAAATCTGATTTGACGATGAGAAGGCTTCTTTATATAATAAATCTACATATATAAAAAGGAGAGAGAGCCATGAATATTATTGATGAATTGTCTTGGCGCGACGCGATCAACCAAATAACTGACGAAGCCGGATTACGCAGGCTGACGGAGAAAAAGAGCGTATCCCTGTATTGCGGCGTTGATCCGACCGGTGACAGCATGCATATCGGACACTTGATCCCCTTTATGATGTTAAAGCGCTTTCAGCTGGCAGGACATCATCCGTATATTATCATCGGCGGTACGGGCGTTATCGGGGATCCGAGCGGCCGTAAGACGGAACGGCAGCTCCAGACGGTGGAACAGATTCATGCCAACGCGGAGAAATTAAAGAAACAGTTTATCCGCCTTTTTGGCGAAGATACGAATATTACGATTGTCAATAACTATGACTGGCTGTCCCGGATAGACCTTCTCGACTTCCTCCGCGATTACGGCAAACTTTTCAGTGTAAATGTCATGCTTGCTAAAGATGTTGTCTCCAGCCGTCTGGAAGGGGGCATCTCCTTTACGGAATTTTCCTATCAGATTCTTCAGTCTATCGATTATCATCATCTTTTGAAGAACTATGATGTACAGCTTCAGGTTGGCGGTGCCGACCAGTGGGGCAATATCACGTCGGGTATCGATATGATTCATAAGATCGAAGGCGTCGAACAGGAAGCGTACGGACTGACCATTCCGCTCATGCTTAAAGCGGACGGCACGAAGTTCGGCAAGACCGCCGGCGGTGCGATCTGGCTCGATCCGGAAAAGACATCGCCTTTTGAATTCTATCAATTCTGGCTTAATCAGGAAGATGCCGATGTCGTCCGGTACCTTAAATACTTTACCTTCCTCAATCAGGACGAAATTGCCGCACTTGCCGGGGCCGTACGGGAAGAACCGGAAAAGCGCCTGGCTCAACGCCGTCTTGCCGAAGAGGTCACGGCATTCGTACACGGTGATACGGCATTGAAAGAAGCGGAAAATATTACGGAAGCCCTTTATCACGGCGACATCGCCGACCTGAGCAAACGCGAGCTGGAACAGGCTTTCGGCAAGATGCCCACCGTTACGGTCGGTGCGGAAGCAAAGAACATCGTCGACTGGCTCGTCGACGCGACGATTTACCGGTCGAAACGGCAGGCCCGTGAAGATGTGCAGAACGGAGCGGTTTCAGTAAACGGCATAAAGGTGACGGAACTGGACGCCGTTGTTACGCCTCACAAGAATTCGGACGGCCGATATGTCATCATCCGCCGGGGCAAGAAAAAATACACGCTTGCAAAAGTGGAAAAATAGTGCTTGACAGATTCATATCGCTGTGTTGACGAAGGTTAACCCGTATGCTATAATAACTTATTGCAGAATATCCGGCAGAAGGCTTGTTTTTGTTTACGGGGGAACGAATCCTAATCAGAGGAAAATTAAGCAAGGTTCACGTTACGTCAGAGCCTTGCTTTTTTGTCGCTTTTTCTGTAGATGCGCGCATTCTGTTTTAAGCGATTTACTTTTTATAAGGGGTGAAGTAACAGCATGTTCAAACCTGTACAAGTAGGGAAAAGAACTCGATACACGTATGCAAAGATTAACGAGGTCTTGAAGATGCCTCATTTGTTGGATTTGCAGATCGGATCTTACAGATGGTTTTTGGAAAAAGGGTTAAAGGACATATTTAAAGACATCTCTCCGATCGAAGATGCGTCGGGAAATCTTTCCTTGTCTTTTGAAAGCTTTTCATTAGGTGAACCGAAATATGACGTTCGCGAGTGCAAAGAGCGGGACACGACTTATGCGGCCCCTCTTCGTGTGCTTATTCGCCTGATGAATCGTGAAACAGGTGAGATCAAAGACCAGGAAGTATTCATGGGTGACTTCCCCCTGATTACGAATACGGGCACATTTATCATTAACGGTGCGGAACGTGTTATTGTCAGCCAGCTGGTCCGTTCGCCCGGCGTGTATTACGGCCGTGAAATCGATCCCATGGGCATTCGCCTCTACAGTTCGACGATCATTCCTAACCGCGGGGCGTGGATTGAATTGGAAACGGATACGAACGGCATTGTTTATGCCCGTATCGACAGAAATCGTAAGATCCCCGCGACCGTCCTGATTCGTGCGCTCGGTTGGCCCACAAATGACGATATTATGCAGCTTTTCAATAATGATCCCCGTTTACAGGCCACTTTCGAAAAGGATACTACCGAATCGCAGGAAGAAGCACTGGTTGAAATCTATAAAAAACTTCGTCCCGGCGAACCGCCGACAGTAGAAAGCGCCCGCAGCCTCTTTGAAGGGCTCTTCTTTGATCCCCGCCGCTATGATATGGCTCGTGTCGGCCGTTATAAAGCCGGCCGCAAGCTCGGCTGGGAACATCGCCTTTTCGGCCTCACCCTGCATGAGCCGATTGTCAACGGGGAAACGGGCGAGCTTATCGTGCCGGCTCAGACGGTTATCGGCGCTGCCGAAATTCGGAAAATTAAAGACAGCGGTGTCTTCGGCTTCGACGGTCTTGTCGAAGTCTTTGCCGAAAAGCAGGACGGGTCCGTTTGTAAAATTATTTGCAATAACAGCAATTTGCCTGTTGATCACCGTACGATTACCAAGGAAGATATCATTGCCAATATCGGCTATCTCCTCAATCTGATGGACGGGTTCGGCAATGTCGATGATATCGACCATTTGGGCAACCGGCGCCTTCGCTGCGTCGGTGAACTCCTGCAGAACCAGTTCCGTATCGGGCTGACGCGCATGGAACGAGTTGTTCGTGAACGCATGACCGTACAGGATACGGAAACGATTACGCCGCAGGTGCTTATCAATATTCGTCCCGTCGTCGCGGCTATTAAAGAATTTTTCGGTTCCAGCCAGTTGTCCCAGTTCATGGACCAGACCAATCCTCTGGCCGAACTCACGCATAAGCGGCGCCTCAGTGCTCTCGGGCCGGGCGGCTTGTCCCGTGAACGCGCCGGGTTTGAAGTCCGCGACGTGCATCCCTCCCACTACGGCCGTATGTGCCCCGTGGAAACGCCGGAAGGCCCGAATATCGGCCTGATTTCGTCCCTTGCCTGCTTCAGTAAGGTGAATGAATTCGGTTTCATTGAAGCACCGTACCGCCGCGTCGATAAAAAAACACATGTCGTCACGGATGAAGTGCATTATATTACAGCCGATGAAGAGGAACAGTATATTATCGCTCAGGCAAACGAACCGCTCGCGGCAGACGGCACCTTCGTCAACGAACGCGTTGCCTGCCGCCACGGCGAAGCCGTCCTGGAAGTTGCCCGCGAACGCGTCGATTTTATGGACGTATCGCCGAAAGAAGTGGTTTCCGTCGGTACATCCATGATCCCCTTCCTTGAAAATGACGATGCCAACCGTGCTCTCATGGGCGCCAATATGCAGCGGCAGGCAGTCCCCTTGCTCCGGACGCAGGCGCCTCTCGTCGGTACGGGCATGGAATATAAGGCCGCCTGTGATTCCGGCGTCTGCGTTCTGGCAAAACGCGCCGGTACGATCGTTCGTGTAACGGGCGATGAAATCATCGTCGATACGGATGAAGGCGGTCTCGATACATATAAACTTATTAAGTTCGTACGCTCCAATCAGAGCACGTGCATTAACCAACGGCCGGTCGTCTATAAAGGGGAACGGGTCGAGAAGGACCAGGTTCTTGCCGACGGCATGGCTACGGACGGCGGTGAATTGGCATTGGGGTACAATATCCTCGTCGCGTATATGCCCTGGGAAGGCTATAACTATGAAGATGCCGTGCTTCTCAGTGAAGAATTGCCGAAAAACGATATTTACACGTCTATTCATGTTGAAGAATACGAATGCGATGCGCGCGATACGAAACTGGGCGCAGAAGAAATTACCCGGGAAATTCCGAATGTCAGCGAAGACAGCACGAAAAACCTTGATGAAGACGGTATTATCATGGTCGGCGCCGATGTATTTCCCGGCGATGTCCTCGTCGGGAAAGTAACACCGAAAGGCGAAACGGAACTCACGCCGGAAGAACGCCTTCTCCGCGCCATCTTCGGCGATAAGGAACGGGAAGTTCGCGATACGTCTTTGCGCGTGCCTCACGGGGAATCGGGCAAAGTCGTGAAAGTCCGTGTTTTCTCACGGGAAAACGGCGACGAATTGCCGCCCGGCGTCAATAATCTGGTCCGCGTTTATATCGCTCAAAAACGTAAGATCCACGAAGGCGATAAAATGGCCGGTCGTCACGGGAACAAGGGGGTCGTTTCCCGCGTCATGCGTCAGGAAGACATGCCCTTTCTCCCGGACGGCACATCCGTCCAGATTGTATTGAATCCCCTGGGCGTACCTTCCCGCATGAATATCGGTCAGATTCTGGAAACACATCTCGGCTGGGCCATGCATGAAATAGGTGTCCAGATCTTGAATCCGGACAACAAGCTGGCAGATAAATTGAAAGCTGTCGGCTATGATATCGATACATACGGCATGGTCCGTCCGGATAAAGCGGGTGTCCATATTGCCACCCCCGTTTTTGACGGTGCTCACGCGGAAGACGTATTCGAGGCGTTGCGTCTGGCGGGCCTTCCCGATGACGGTAAAACGGTCCTTTATGACGGCCGCACGGGCGAACCGATGGATCGTCGCGTTACAGTCGGGTATACATACTTCCTCAAGCTGCATCATCTTGTCGATGATAAAATTCATGCCCGTTCGACCGGTCCGTACTCCCTCGTCACGCAGCAGCCCCTCGGCGGCAAAGCCCAGTTCGGCGGACAGCGTTTCGGTGAAATGGAAGTATGGGCCCTTGAAGCGTACGGTGCGGCGTATACGTTGCAGGAGATGCTTACTGTCAAGTCCGATGACGTTGTCGGGCGCGTAAAAGCATATGAAAAGATTGTTAAAGGCGAAAATATTCCCGAACCGGGCGTTCCCGAATCCTTTAAGGTGCTCCTTAAAGAATTGCAGGCTATCGGGCTGGATGTTCAGATCCTTAATGAAGACAGCGAAGAGGTTATTATTAAGGAGCTGGACGACGAAGACGATACGGACGGGGATGCAGGTAAGAATGATGAAATGCGTCATATTATGGAAGGCGAAGGGGCGGCTGAT
>OBWW01001096.1_pt1 | contig 13847 bp, 9 predicted proteins | sample 1538091 | NCBI WGS metagenome assembly OBWW01 (sample SAMEA2580125, study PRJEB22360) | human gut metagenome | biome: human gut; feature: human-associated habitat; material: faeces | place: Denmark | collected 2008/2010 | reverse complement strand
TCAGGGTTTTACATACTGTCTAATCTTCAATTATCAAGGTTCTTTGTTGTCGGCTGCCTCAGCAGCAACTTTGATAGTTTATCACATTTGCAACTGTTTGTCAACAACTTTTTTTATTTCTTTTTTGTTGTCTGTCTTAGCAGCAACTTTTATATATTACCATATCTGTTACTGTTTGTCAACAACTTTTTTAACTCATTTTTTCGAGTTGTCCTACCGTTTTTCGCGGTGGACCTTTAATATATCACTACTTTATCAACTTGTCAAGGGAATTTGTTCCATTTTTTTATACAATTTTCAACTTTATTTTCGCACCACTAAATGTGCTTATTTTTTCTGTATATTTCTATATTTTGTGGTTAATAAAAAAATCGCTGCTTACAGATGTTTCCATCCCCTCCCAGCGATTTGTTTTAATTATATATATTAAAGGAACAATTATATTTTTTCTTCTATAGAATACCCCGGATAATACCGCCCAGTACAATGTTAATCAGATTGTACTGATATAAAAACCGCAGCCAGGTACTTGCGTTGATCTGTTCCTCCAATGTCATTCCCAAAGGTGTGGCGGAAAAGATTCCCACCAAAAAACAGCCAATCCAAAGCAACAGAAGTCCCTGGATTAATCCCAGTACTGCACCTGCTATATGATTCAATCCATACAATATAGGCAGCCGCGCTATAAGATCCAGCCACCGCACCACCAGATGAATCAGAATATAGACCACTGCAAACAGGATGATGGAACTAACTGCATTGATGAGAATGTCGGCCAAATATGTGCTGACATATTCAGCAAACTGGTCCACTCCCAGCATATGATAAAACTCGCTGTTATTGTTTTCAAGCAGCGTTTCCTTAACGGATTGGGGAAGATTCAGGTTCTCAATGGCAATGCGCTGCGCTGCCGGAAGCTCCGTGTTTTCCGCGGATGGTTCCTCCCAGCCAGCTGCATCCAGTATGGCCTCTGCCGCGCTCTGGCGTATGGACGGATTATCCTTGATAAAATCCGTCATATACGGAGTGGCAATCTTCACCAACACAATGGTAAGTATCAGCGCTCCCAGGGATACGCACTGCTTCAGCGCTCCCCTGTAATGTCCATACAGCACCATACCAATGAGAAAAACTCCTGCACCGGCAGACAGCCAATGTTCTAATATCATGTCCATATAATTTCAGTCTTTCTTTTAGTTGAATATCAGGCGTTCTATGGCGTCCGCAACTCCATCCTCATCATTTGTCAGCGTAATCTGATCTGCGGCGTTTTTAGCTATGTCCAGTCCATTTCCCATGGCAATGCCCACTCCGGCTGCTTCCAGCATGGAGAGATCATTTTCCCCATCGCCAAATGCCATGGTGGCCTCAGGGGCAATCCCAAGATAATCTGCCAGCCACATAAGCGCAATACCCTTTGTGGCTCCCAGAGCATTGATTTCCAGATTATTATACAGGGATGAACTGATGACAATGCCTTCTACAGCTGATAGCTCTTTTCGCAGCGGAACTATGTCATTCACATCAGCCAGATATACGTTGACTTTCTCCACATCCTTCTTACATTCTGTTACGTAATTCAGGATATTGGGAACAACATCCCTGGTAGAGAGCACCATCTTCTGAATCACAGGACTCAGGCCGAAGTCTTCCATATGTCCGATGAACTCAGGCTGGGAAATCCCTCTTCCGTCTATATACGGATCATACATCGCCCTGTACCTTTTAACGATGTCCATGACTTCCAATGCCTTTGCATTGGATAGTGTACACCGCTTCAGACTGGTTCCCTTAACAAGGTCCGCTACTGTTCCGCCGTTGGTGGATATGGCATAGTTGACTCCCGGCAGAGACCGTACTTCCTGCGTGATACCATCCACTGCCCTGCCTGTGGTCGGTACAATCTGTATGCCCATACGGGCGCAGCGCTCCAGTGCCCTGCGGTTGCGCTCTGACAGGTTTTTCTGGCTGTCCAGCAGGGTGCCGTCAAGATCCAGTGCAATCAAACCTATGGTCATCATATAAAATGCTCCTCTTTCAATATCAGAAGACCGTCCCTGTCATACTTGGACGAGAATATTCCTGTTATCCGCTTTATGAAGGATGGATTCTCCGCTTTATCAGCAGCTTCCTCTATCAGGTCCTCAGCATTTACCTTTGTAAGGGGTACGCCGTCTTCCTCCATAATTTCAATGCGCTCATAGAGGGCCAGCATGCTCTTTCCTGATATGCTGCAGTCAATATCGCTGGCATATTGGCATGCATACTGGGCAAATTCATCAATATCCATCTCCTGCTGGTCATCATAATCCGGTTCTTCCGGCTGAGGCAGAACCGGCGGGGTTTCCGCCGCCTTAAGGGAGACTTCTTTATGTTCTTCCCTGGGGGCAGCCGGCTCCGGGCGGCTCTCTTCCATTTTCCTGCGCTCCGGCTTTGGTTTCTGTTCTGTTCCTGCTTTACGTTCTGCGGCCGGCTTCTGCTCTGTCTCTGGTTTTGGAAGGCTCCTGATGGCAGCTGGTTCCGCTACCGGCTGAACCTTGCCCGCAGCCGGTTCTTCTGTCCGTCTCAGAGCTGTCCTGGGCGCAGCCGCCTCTTCCGTCTTCCGAAGCTGCACAGGACGTACAGGGCGGTCATCTCCTTCCGGCGCCACATAAGCAACCTCTTCCGGCCCCATCTTCCCTACATATTCAAACCGTTTGGCCAATCCTGGATATACCTTATGGATACGGGCCAGGTTACCCGCCACGTCTATAAGGACTACATTCATACCGGTCTCATCCCTGGCCATCAGCTGGTTCAGCTCCTGGAGGGTGGATTCCTCCATGGCGCCCGCCTGTTCAATAATCAGGTCCTTGCCTGTTAACTTGTCCGCAATGGCAAATACACCTTTGCTGTTAAGCTTTTCCCCTGTTATCTTGGCGGCCTGGTTCTTAGCCCCTGTCTCCTTATGAATCTTCTTAAGAAGTTCAATGGCCTGGTCCAGACCTGAACTGGAATACTCGGCTTCTATCATGAAATGATGGGATTCCTGGACAGATGACTCTCTCCCCAAATCCTTTATATCGGTCAATACACGTGTCTGGGCAGATGTTGTCTCCGGCCTGTGACGTCCGTCTGATATCCTGGACATCTCCTTTGCCAGATTTGCCTGAACCTCCGCCTCATGCATTCTCGCCCGCACGGCTTCATCTGACAGAATCCGGGGCTTATCCGGCATCCACTGGGACTGTGGCTCCTTTAGCGGTTCCTCTCCTTCATCCGAATCCTCAGACTCTATGGTAACCCGGGTGTGTGCGCCCTCATCCTCATATGGTTCCTCTGCCCCAACAGCAATCCTGTGGTGTTCCTCCGGATACCCGGCCTCGGCGCCGTCCTGCGTATCTTCCTGCACATTCTGGTCCGGATATTCATTTCCGTAACGGCCCTGCCGTGCATATACCTCCTCAGAACCATCTTCATCCGTATAGGAATCTTCCTGATATGCCTCTGCCTGATATCCGCTTTTCTGATAATCATGCTCTGAATAATCGTCCTCCGGGTATCCTGTTTCTGTATATCTGTCATTCTGATATTCATTCTGGGCATACCGGTCATTCCGATACCCGCGTTCTGTGTATCTCTCCTCCGTATATCCGTCTTCCGCATACCCGCTTTCCGGATATCCGTCCTCTGCATACCCATCATTTGGGTATCCGTCTTCCGCGTATCCGTCTTCTGCGTATCCGTCCTCCTGATACCCGCCTTCTGCGTATCCACTTTCCGAATATCCGTCCTCCGGGTACTCTGCTTCGGGCTCCGCTGCAAAAGCAGCCTCCTGGCGGGCCATGTAGGACTGGGGAGAGACTTCCGTTTTCTTCTCGGGCACGGGTTCATAATCCGCAGGCCTTTTTCCGGCGCGGTACTCCTGCTCCACTGCCTTGAGACGGGCCTCATACTTATCCCTGTTTTCCACCAGATCCATCTGGTACTTTGTCAGAGGCGCAAACTGTATCTTAAGCTCCATGGCCTTCTCCACATATTTCCCAAGGCCGAACATAAGCATAATCTTATCGCAGGTCATGATGCAGAGTTCTCCCATACCAGCCTCCGCATACAGCTCTGCCAGCTCATAGATCCATTTTTCATCCAGTTCAATGTTGCAGTACTGTTCCAGGGTATGAATCAGCTGCTCCGCGGGCGCTCCCTTAGCTCCCAGAATCAGGTAGCGCAGGATATACTGTCTGGGATCATCCGGCGCCAGATCACAAAACTCCCTGTAGTAATCCTCTGCCTCCTGGAAACTGCCCTCCTTGATAGCCAGCTCCGCCAGCTTGAACAGCAGGCGCTTTCCTATGGGCGCCCGCTCAAATGCCAGCAGCAGAATATCCTTGGCCTCCTGGTACTCTTCGTTCTTCTCATAGATGGTTGCCACCATGGACAGAATGTTTACATTCCTCACTCTGCGCCAGTCTATGGTATCGGCTATCTTCATGGCCGTTTCATAGTCCCCGCGGCTTACCATCTTCTTAATCTGCTCAACTTTTATGTTAAACTCGTATTTATCCATCTTTTGCATCTCCCTATCGCTAGTTCCCGGTATGGAAATCTGCTGTCTAAAGTTCCGTCCTGCCTTCCAATGCCCGAAGAAGTGTTACTTCGTCTATGTATTCCAAATCTCCGCCAACGGGTACTCCGCTGGCAATTCTGGTCACTTTAATCCCTGTAGGCTTTATCAGCTTGCTTATGTACATAGCTGTGGTCTCGCCTTCCAGGCTGGAATTGGTCGCAATGATGACTTCCTCTACATCCGACTGGAGCCTCTGCATCAATTCCTTCAGCTTTATATCCCCCGGGCCAATCCCCAGCATAGGAGAAATGGCGCCATGCAGCACATGATAAACCCCATCGTATTTGCCAGTTTTCTCATAAGCAGCCAAATCCCTGGTATTCTCCACCACCATAATGGTCTTATGATTCCGCCTGTCACTGCTGCAGATAGGGCACAATTCCTTGTCCGTCAAGGTGAAGCATTCCTTACAATAGCGCACGTTATTCCTGGCTCCTGTCATGGCTCCCGCCAGCTCCTCCACCTGCTCCTTCGGCATGTTGATAATGTGAAATGCCAGGCGCTGGGCCGACTTGGCCCCAACTCCGGGGAGCTTGGACAGTTCCTCTATTAACTTGGTAATCTGACTGCTGTAATAATCCATTAGAAGGGAAAACCTCCGCCCAGTGCTCCGCCTAAGCCGCCTGTCAGCTTGGACATGGCCTCGCTGCTCTCAGCCTCCATCGGGCGGAATGCCTCATTGGTGCCTGCCACAATCAGGTCCTCTAACATCTCGATATCGTCCGGGTCCACCACGTCGGGAGACAGCTTAACAGATACCACTTCTTTTTTGCCGGACACGGTCACACTGACCGCACCGCCGCCGGAAGCAGCCGTGTATTCTTTATTTTCAAGCTCCTTGGTGGTCTCCTCCATCTGGCGCTGCATACGCTGCGCCTGCTTCATAAGATTATTCATGTTGCCAGGCATTCCGCCTGGAAATCCGCCACGTTTTGCCATGGTGTATTATCCTCCTATTATTTCCACTTATTCATCTTTATATTATTCATCTTCATATGTAATATCCATATGAATCTTTTCTTCCAATTCTTCCTGGGTCACATAAATCGTATTAAGGCGCTCCCCACGGCCGGCCAACCTTGTCTTAAAGTAAATGGACCTGCCGAAATTAGCTTCCACATAGCGCTCCAGTTCCCCTATCACAGTGGGCCGCTTACCCATATCGTAGTTCATGGGATCCATAAACACGATGGTCAGGCAGCCTTCTCCCCCAGGCTCCACCACAGTGTCCCGCAGATACGACCTGGCGCCGCCTCCCATGCTGCGGACTATCTTGGCCCATTCGTTTCTCACCAGCTTCAGGTCTTCCAGCTGGGCCTGGGGAAGAGCCACCTTTTCGGGTGCAGCCCCGGGATCTGCCTGAAGTCCCGGAGCATACGGCGCAGCTGCCTGGGGTACTGTTGCCCCATCCGCCCCCGGTCCGGCTCCGGTCCGGGGCGCCTGTCCGGCAGGCGCGCTGCCTGCCTCCTGATAAACAGCTGCCATGGGGATGGCCATGCGCCCTGCCTCCAAATCCTCCATCTGGGCTTCCAGATCTCCCAACCGCTGCAGAATGGCATCCAGGTTTGGCTCCATGGAAGGACGCGTCAGCTTGATAAGCGCCACTTCCACCAGCACCCGCTTCTGGCTGGCATAGCGCAGCTGGTTGGACAATTCGGAAAAGATACGGATATACCGCATCAGCGTGGTTCCGTCTGTCTTGCCCGCATCGCTTCTCAGCTGCTTTAAATTCTCCTCCGACATATCCACCAGACCCTCTGCGTCATCCGCGCTCTGGATTAAAAGGAGATTTCTCATATACCATATAAAATCGGTGACAAACTGGCCCAGTTCCCGGCCCTGAATCACAATCTCCTCCAGGCTGCATATGCAGTCTTTTGTCCTGCCCTCAACAATAGCGCCGAACATCTGGCTGAACACGCCGGAATCCACTGCCCCCAACACCTCCAGGGCATTGTCATAGGTCAGCACCTTCCCGTAATGAAAAGCCACACACTGGTCCAAAAGGCTTAAGGCATCCCTGAGGGAACCGTCCGCCGCCTTTGCCACATAGAGAAGCGCCTTGTCCTCCACCTGTATCTGCTCTGCCTGAGTCAGCTCCCTCAGGCGGTTCGCTATGGTCTCTAAGGATATGCGTTTAAAATCATAGCGCTGGCAGCGGGACAGAATCGTAATGGGTATCTTATGCACTTCGGTGGTGGCCAGTATGAAAATCACATAGGAGGGCGGTTCCTCCAGTGTTTTTAACAGAGCGTTAAAGGCGCCTATGGAAAGCATATGGACCTCGTCAATAATATAGACCCTGTAGCGTCCCTCTGTGGGAGGATACTGAACCTGTTCCCTTATATCACGTATGTTCTCCACACCGTTGTTGGACGCGGCATCTATTTCCACCACATTCATGGAGGAACCCGACTGAATGGACCTGCAGGTGGGACACTCATTGCAGGGACTCCCGTCCACCGGATGTTCGCAGTTCACTGCCCTGGCAAATATCTTGGCTATACTGGTCTTACCCGTTCCCCTGGTACCGCAGAACAGGTAAGCATGGCCGATACGCTCCGACGTTATTTGGTTTTTCAGTGTCTGCACAATCGGGTCCTGGCCTTTTACATCCTCAAAGGAAACCGGACGCCATTTGCGGTATAACGCCGTATATGACATATTAGGCAACTCCTGTTATTCTATCTTGTTTATATAAATTTATTTCTAAATTAACCTTTATTTTGATTATCATGCTGTTATTCATCGCCAAAGCTGATGCCCACCATCTTGGCTTCCTTAATCATGGAACACTCCGGGTCCACAGTCTTAAGCCTTCCTGCAACCTCGGAGAGAGGTACCTGGGTGATATCGTTGTTTTTCACCGCCACCATGTAGCCATACTGCTCCTGGGCAATCAGCCTGGCTGCCGCAGCGCCCAGCCTGGTGGCCAGCACGCGGTCATAGGAGCATGGCTCACCGCCGCGCTGCATATGGCCGGGAACCGTAACCCTAACCTCGCTGCCGATGACTTCCTGTATCTTGGCCCCGATTTCATAGGCCACAGACGGATATACCACTCCGCTTTTCTTCTTTTCCTTCAGTTCCTTCTTGCTCATCTTGGCATCTTCCCTGGAAATGGCGCCCTCGGCCACTGCCAGGATGGAGAAGCGCTTGCCTGCCTTGGACCGCTTGGTCAGGGCATCGCACACAATATTGATATCATATGGTATCTCCGGAAGAAGTATAATGTCCGCCCCGCCTGCAAGACCTGCATACAGGGTCAGCCAGCCCACCTTATGTCCCATGACCTCCACGATGAACACCCGCCCATGGGACGCAGCCGTGGTATGGATGCAGTCAATGGCATTGGTGGCAACATCCACCGCGCTCTGGAACCCAAATGTCATATCCGTTCCCCACAGGTCATTGTCAATGGTCTTGGGAAGGGATACCACGTTAAGTCCCTCTTCGCTTAGCATGTTGGCTGTTTTCTGGCTGCCGTTCCCGCCCAGCACTACAAGGCAGCTGAGCTTCAGCTTTTTGTAGGTGTGCTTCATGGCCTCCACCTTATCCAGTCCGTTCTCATCAGGAGTGCGCATGAGCTTGAAAGGCTGGCGAGAAGTTCCGAGAATGGTACCGCCCTGGGTGAGAATCCCTGAGAAATCTGATGATTTCATGATCTGATAGTCTGCATACATAAGTCCTTTATATCCGTCTTCAAATCCAATTATTTCCACGTCATCAAACATGTTATATAAGGACTTTGCCACACCTCTCATAGTGGCATTCAGTGCCTGGCAGTCTCCGCCGCTGGTCAGCATTCCAATCCTTCTCATATTGCACTTCCTCCTTATAGAGTTTCTTCGCTTTCTGTTATGTTTCCTGGGAATGGTTCTATTATACCCATTTTGTAATTATAACGCAAAGGTGTTATCGGGGCAAGTATAAATTCGGCCAACCGGCCAGCCACATGTAGGCCAACCGGCCAGCCGCAGAATCCGGGCAGCCGGCCGGCTCCGGGGAAACGCGCTGTACAGAAATACAAATGGGACATAAATCCGGTGATACAGTAACGTATCCTCAGATTTATATCCCATTTTTAAATTCCACGCACCTTGCTTTGTGCTGCTGCCACGAACGTTACTCATGCAGTTAACTCAATCCAGGCTGCCTCACGGCACACGGGAGGTTCCGCTTAGTGCTGCTGCATTCCTGCCCTGACACGGTTCACGGATTCCCGTTGCGTAAGACCCAGACGTCAACGCCACTTACACAAGGCAGCTTCGCAGCAAACAGCCCGAGGCAAGGTATCACCCCTGCTGGAGCGGATTGCAGGTACAGGGCACCGCTATCTCCCCGGCTGCGTGGAAACTTTATGACATATTAGGCCGTACATACGCAGATGTATCAGCAAATGCCTGCATGGATATCTGCTGAAAACTGCCTGTTAAGTATAACCTGCCCGGAGGTTTTTGTCAAGGCTGTGCCTCCACCAAAAATAACCGGGACAGATAATCTCCCTGGGGCACCGGACTGGTCCGTACGCCGCTGGCCCCATCCGAAAGAATCAGCCCCGCACTCATCAGTTCATCCCCGTACGAGGTATAGTCCATCCCGCTGACCCGGTACATGGTCCCCGGATTCAGTCCCTTTAGCACCAGCCGCTTAAAACCGGTATTCACGGGCTGCAGAAACCGGAAATAAGCTGCAATGGCCTTGTTTTCGTCTTCCGATACCACAATCCAGGCAGCCTCATTTCCCTCAAAGGGACTTATAAGCCGGTAGAACCTTCCCTGCTGAATCAGTTTCCTGTGTTCCTTCATGAACCGTATCTGTTCCTTTACCTGGTACTGCTCCTCCTCTGTAAGCAGGTTCAGATCCAGTTCATACCCAAAGGTACCAAAAAAGGCTGCCGCTGCCCTGGAAGCCAGGGGAACATTCCTCTGGGTCTGGTGGTTGGGTATGGCGGAAACATGGCTTCCCATGGAGCTGACCGGATATACCAGGCTGGTTCCGTACTGGATTTTCACGCGCTCCACCCCGTCGGTGTCATCGGAAACCCAGCCCTGGGGGGCGTAATACAGGATGCCCGGGTCAAACCTGGCGCCGCCGCTGGCGCAGGATTCAAACAGAACATGGGGGAAATCCCTAGTGAGCCGCTCATACAGTTTATAGACTCCCAGTATCTGCCTGTGGTACACGGTTCCCTGGTACCGCGCATCCCGGCCCGCTGAAAACAGGTCGGAAATACTACGGTTCATATCCCATTTCACATAAGACACACCGCCGTCCCCCAGTATCTCCTCCATTCTGTCCCCTATGTATTCCACCACCTGGTCCTTTGAAAAATCCAGCACATACTGGTGTCTCCCCGTACACACCGGCCGGTCCGTACTTCCTAACATCCAATCCGGATGGGCGCGGTAAAGACAGCTGTCCCTGCTGACCATCTCAGGCTCGAACCACAGGCCGAATTTCATTCCCATGTCCCTGATTTTACCTGCCAGCCCTGTAATCCCATCGGGCAGCTTACGCAGGTTGGGATACCAGTCCCCCAGGGAAGTGGTGTCATCGTCCCGCTTTCCAAACCACCCGTCATCCAGCACGAACAGCTCTATGCCCAGTTCCCTTGCCTTGTCTGCAATGGAGAGAATCTTTTCCTCGTCAAAATCCATGTATGTGGCTTCCCAGTTATTAATCAGGATGGGCCTTTCCCTGTCCCTCCAATACCCCCTGGCAAGCCTGGTCCTGTAGAGCTGGTGGAACGCCTGACTCATGCCGTTTAAGCCGTCCCCTGAATATACCATCACTGCCTCGGGCGTCTGGAATTCCTCCCCGGGACAAAGGGGCCAGTCAAATCCCTCCGGATGGATTCCCATGGTCACCCGGACCGTATCCATGGTATCCACCTCTGCCTGAGCCAGGAAATTACCGCTGTATACAAGGCTGATGCCTATTACCTCACCGCTGTCCTCCCCGGCATCAGGCCGTTTCAGGCAGATGAACGGATTGAACTGGTGGCTGCTGTGTCCCCTCATGCTGTGTATGCTCTGGACTCCCCGGTGAAGTCCATGGCAGTCCACATAGCGTTCCCTGCACCAGGCCCCGGTCAAATCAACCATCTGGTAACGCGGATCCGGCAGGTCCAGACTCAGGCTCATGGCCCGCTCCAGGCAGACCGGCTCCGGACCGCGGCAGATAAACCGGGCGCTGCGGGTAAGCACAGGCATGTTTTCATAGATTGTATAGAGAAGCACCAGTTCCATACCTGCCACAGGATCCTCCAGATACAGCTCCAGTGTCTGCGCCTCCCCATCCTGCTCCACATATACAGCAGGCAGACCCGGCAATTCCGGTTTTCCCCCTTGGATGGTGTGGCTTTTGTATACAAAACAGCTGACCCTGCTTCCATTTTCCCGTCTGATTCCATAAGCCGGATACCGCATATCCCCGGTTCCAAAGGCCGGGTATTCCTGTCTGATATGCTCCAGTGAAAATGTGGTGTCATTCTCATAGACACAGGGCGCCATATCCCTGTGCGCAAACTCCAGCAGATGGCCGAAGCTCTCCCTGTGCCGCAGCCGTTTTCCATAGTAGAGCTGCCCCATCTGACCGTTGGGAAGGCATGTCATGATATAACTGATTTTATCGTTGTACAGATGGAACTGCCTTGATTTTTCTTCGTATATAATGCCCATATAGAATCCTCCAGCAATTATTGCGTAAGCACAATGGCTTCATAGGGTCTGAGGCAGATATCCCCCTCTTCATGCAGGGCCGGGCCGTTTCCCCGGAACGTGCCGCTCTGGTCCGGGTAATTGCCGATGAGTACGTTATCTGTCCCCAGGTCCCGGCAGGAAAGGCCGCATCTCTGTGTCTGGTTCGTAAAATTGCACAGTACCGTCAGGCGCTCATCCCCCAGTGTTCTTTCATATGCATAAACGGACCCGCTTTCCTCCGGCAGCAGCCGGTAGTTACCATACACCAGGATGTCCATGGTATGCCTTAACTTTATCAGCTGCTTATAGAAGGACAGGACGGAATCACCGCGTCCGGCCTGCTCCCTTGCGTTGAGCCAGGTATAATTGGGATTTACCCCAAGCCAGGGCGTCCCCTCTGTGAATCCTGCCTGGGCCGTATCATCCCACTGCATGGGCGTCCTTGCATTGTCCCGTCCCATATGGTTGATGTAGCGTATCATCTCCTCATGGGAAATACGCCCGCTGCCCACCATCTCACGGTATACATTATGAATTTCTATATCCTGGAAGTCCTCTATGCTCCTGCCCTGAAAATTGGTCATTCCCAATTCCTGTCCCTGGTAAATATAGGGCGTCCCCTTCATCATATAGAGACAGACTGCCAGCATTTTGGCGGACAGTTCCCAGAACACGGGGCTGTCATTGCCAAAGCGGGACACCGCCCTGGGATAATCGTGATTCTCCCAAAACAGGCTGTTCCAGGCCTTTCCCTCCAGTTCTGTCTGCCACCTGTTCAGCACTTCCTTCAGCTCTCTCAGACAGACCGGGTTGTCATTCCATTTTCCAAATGGTCCGGGATTCAGTTCCACATGTTCAAAATGGAACATCATGTTTAGTTCATGGGACTCATATCCCGCATACTGCACTGCCTCCCTGGTTCCCACGCCTACGCCCTCTCCCACGCTCATCCAGTCAAACCGGGACAGGACCTCCCGGTTCATCTCCTGTAAGAACTCATGTATTCTGGGACCATTGGCATAATAGGGCAGACCGTCGCCATAGGGATTTCCGTCTTTCAACACCCCGTCGGGAAAGCGCTGGTCCTTGGACAGCATGGATATCACATCCATTCTGAAACCGTCAATCCCCTTGTCTCCCCACCAGGTCATCATATCATATATTTCCTGCCGTACCCGGGGATTTTCCCAGTTCAGGTCAGGCTGCTTCCTGGAATAAATATGAAGGTAATACATGCCGGTCCCTTCATCGTATTCCCAGGCCGGCCCACGGAAGCGGGATGCCCAGTTATTGGGCGGGCCTCCGTTGACAGGAGCCTTCCATATATAGTAATCCCTGTAGGGATTATCAGGAGAACGGCGGCTCTTTACAAACCAGGCATGTTCATCCGATGTATGGTTCACAACCAGGTCCATTACCAGCTTCATCCCTTTTTCATGTATCTCTGCCAGAAGCCTGTCCAAGTCCTCCATGGTGCCGAACACATCCATGACAGCCTTATAATCGCTGATATCATAACCATTGTCATCTCCCGGCGACTGATACACCGCGGAGAGCCATATTACATCAATTCCCAGATCCTTAAGGTAATCCAGACGGCTCCTGATACCGTTCAGGTCGCCGATGCCGTCACCGTTGCTGTCCTGGAAGCTTCTGGGGTAAATCTGATACACCACGCATTCTTTCCACCATGCCCTCTGTTCTTCCATGTGAATCCTCCCTTACATTCCGATACCTGATTATCCGGGACCTTACGCACGGACAGGACAGATGCGGTATGTCTTAATCTCATAGGGTTTTATGAAATCCTTAAACCTGTATCCATCTGTCTCAATGGGCCTCAGTGTCCTTTCCAGCAAATCACATTCCTCCACCCGGGAAATTTCAAATCCAAGTTTTACCGTCATGGGCGTCCTTGTATTGCGGTTTTCATAGATACGCAGGATATATCCGTTCCCATTCTCCGCCTTTTTCATCATTTCCACAAAACAGTCCGGCTGGTCCACGGACACCATGCTCCAGAACGCTCCTGCTCCTTTGGCGGGCACCAGGGCGGATACCAGGGGCGAATTCAGGTCATAGGCCATTTCCACGGTTCTGGCTTCCTGCCACCTTCCCTTGTGGGGATAAATGGAGTAGGTAAATTCATGGAAGCCTATATCCGCGTTCTCATTGGGATAGGTCCCTGATTTAATCAGGGTCAGCCCCATTTCCCCGTCCTTGATGCTGTGTCCGTATTTACAGTCGTTAAGCAGGCTGAGTCCCAGGCCGTTTTCCGACAGATCCGCCCATTTATGGGCACATACCTCAAATTTGGCCGTATCCCAGCTGTGGTTGCTGGTGGTCTCCCGCTCCACATTGCCGAACTGTATCTCATAGGCGGCCTTGGTGGCGTTAATCCGGGCCGGGAAATAAACCCTCAGCAGAACATGATGATCTCTCCAGTCTGCCCGGGTCACAAAGTCGATTCTGGGCAGATTGGGGTAGAACACGATATCCTGCTCCACAAGGGAGCCCGCAAACCGGAAAAATGACTG
>OBWW01001089.1_pt1 | contig 13901 bp, 7 predicted proteins | sample 1538091 | NCBI WGS metagenome assembly OBWW01 (sample SAMEA2580125, study PRJEB22360) | human gut metagenome | biome: human gut; feature: human-associated habitat; material: faeces | place: Denmark | collected 2008/2010 | reverse complement strand
GAAATAACAGCGCTGTAATGGATGTGAGGGTATTTCTGTGTGCAAGGAGCAGAAGGAGAAACAGAAGCAGCACATTTCCTGTTGCATTCTTCTCAGTGTATCCGCATGCAATTGTGGTTATTGCAGAAACAACAAAAAAGAATAAAAACAATAAAATCCGGGGGGTGTTGCCCGGACAAAACAGTTTTCTGATATTCATCGGAATATATCGGTAATATTATTATAAAGGGAATAAGATAATAAAAACCATAAATCTCCTGTGAAACAAATAACCCTGCGATATATTACTGCAGGGCATTTCTGTTTAGTTGCAGAAGATATATAAATATCTTAATTATTGAATATGTGTAATTATCGCTCAGGAGCAGTGTCGTCAGAAGTTATAAGTCACACCAAACATGATGTCGTGACTTTTAACGTCAACTTCTGATTTATATTTATCCTCTTCTGCATCCTTGTAAGACAGGGAGGATTTACCAGCATCCAGATAGCGATAGCTGAGGTCAAGAGCGATATCCGGGGTTACGTCATAGCGAACACCGGCCCCAATGCTCCATGCGAAATTGTTATCATATCCCGAGTAATGTAACTCAGAAATATCACTTATCTCGCCAGATTCATTCCAGGAGGTATCAGTATATGTCGCCTTATGATGTACTCGTGCATAACCCAGGCCAACAGATACCCATGGAGTGAATGCACTGCTGTTTCTGAAATCATAATACGTGTTCACCATCAGGGTATTCACACTGAGCCTGTTCTGTGTGTCTTCCCGACCACCATCCCCCATCGGAGAATGCCATGTATCCAGTGTATAATGGGAGTCCGCAGCTCCGCGGCCATAGAATTCCACTTCCGTGCGCACAGGAACATTGTAATGTTGATAAAAATCATAGCCCACCGCAAGGCCTGCACCAAATACAGTATCGTTTTTATCACCGCCCTTATACTTATAAACATCATCCCCAAAGTCCTGACGGAAGCGCTGGTCAGTCTGAGTCACAACCGAAGCACCAGCTTTACCGGTCACATAAAAGCCTGTTTTACCCCTATCAGCCTGAGCCTGGGCTGAAAATACGCCCGCCATAGCAAGCGCTGAAACAACAATAACCTTTTTCATTTCAATCATCTCCGTTGGTTCTTACCCGCACGATAAAGAAGGTTGCTTATTTTAAAACCATGTAAAAGACAGGGTAAAAAGAGAAAATTCGATCGAATCGATCGACAAAATCGATCATGCATGATGAAGATTTCTTATCGAAGACATGAAAATGGTAAGGAATGGTTTAAGAGGTAATTGCAACGGCATGGAAGTATTGAGACCAGAACAGCACGAGATAAAGCGGCTGAACGTCAGATGAGCCACATGGACGTAACTCAGTGCAGGCCGCGTATAATCCATAAAGCGGAATATCTGGATGAGCGTAAGCTGATGTTGCAGTGGTGGGTCGATTTTCTGGATGCCAATCGGGAAAGAGCGATTACGCCGTTTGACTATGCGAAGATCAATCGGGGTAATGGCGAGTGAGTTGAATGCCGTTACTCCTTGGCTGATGTTTAAATTTAAAAGACCAACCAGACCGCTTAGGACTGGTTGGTCGCTGTATTTTTTTCAGAATTCCATCTGCCAGGTACAGAGCCGTCAGACAAAAAGGATGTCTGCAATAATGCCTTGAATGTACATATAGTTGCGAGCATCATCGCAAACATGTGCTCATGGATTCTTCAACGCAATGACCTCTGACAAAACCCTAAAGTGTGTGATTCATAGACATCGTTTCAATTTTCTCAGTCCAAGTTCAAGCTTGTAATTCTGTTCCTGTATATGCTCTTCATTGGGCTGATAGTTTGCATGAACGGCATCGGAGTATGGTGTTTTCTCAGCAAGTTCAAAGTAGTGTTCCATCGGAGTTTTACCGTTGTGAGCGCTATGAGGACGTTCCCAGTTATAGTAATGCTGCCATTCTGCCAGCAGTTCCTTCAGGTCATCAGCAGAAAGATCTACGGTAGCGTAAAACTCAGCTTTGTCTGTCTTTTGGGAACGTTCAACCTTTCCGTTAAGATGAGGCGACGCTGGCTTATTTGGACGAAACTTGATGCTGTATTCTTTTAATCTTTCCTGCACTTTAACGGCAAAAAATTCTCTTCCCCGGTCTGTCTGAAAGCGCTGTATCGGGAAAGGCATTTCTTCAATAACACAATCAATAAAATCCAGTGTGTTTGCCGCCGTGCGACGAGAGTAGAGCCTCAGGACTCTGTAGCGAGTGCAATCATCAATAGATGTGTACTGATATAAGCCGGGGCCAATTTTACAGGTATCCATCTGAACCCGATCACCGGGAACAGGGCGTTCGTAGCGAATGAAATCAGCTTTACGCCGAAATTTAACAACAGGTTTAACCTGATTCTGGCAAAGGACTTTGTGGATTGTTGCTATTGCCAGTGAGATTGAATGAAGTCGTTTTAACTCGCTTTGAATACGTCTTGCCCCCAGATTTCGCTGAGAACGTAACTCCAGAATCAGAGCGACTTCGCAAGTGCCGTTTTTCGTTGATGGTGAACGCTTGGGGCGACGGCTGTGGCTTTCCAGACCAGCGATGCCCTGAGCCAGATATCTGCGCCACCATTTACGCAATGTGGGCCGAGAAATGCCACAGCGACGGCATACAAATCCCGCATCACCGGACGTTTCATAGAGTTTTACCCACTGTAGCCGCTGCTGAATTTCCCTGTTCATAGTGAGGTATTATAGTGAAACGATGTCTATGAATCACACACCTAAAGCAAGCGATATCAAATATCACCATCTGGCGCAAAGGCGAACAACGTGCGCCACATAAGCCATTATTGCTGCTGTACGTTCTCTCACACTACCAGCAGGATCATAGTCGCCTGTTTAACTATGGTTCTGAAATCTACGAGCCCCTGTTGGATCTCCTGGAACGTTATGGACCGCAGCGCCGTAACCAGCGCCCGGACATGCCGTTCTGGCGTCTGAAGGGCGATGGCTTCTGGGAACTACAAAACGCGGAGCGGTGCTCAACCAATTGTAGCCGTCAGCCGCCCTGACGTGAACTCATCAAATATAATGTTGCGGGTGGATTTGATGCCGATAATTTTGCGTTGGTGGCAAAAAATCACAGGTTAATTGATACGCTGGCGCGGCAGCTCCTAGAGGCGCATTTCCCGTTTCAACGCCAAGATTATTGGCCTATCTTATATCATTGGCGTTGACACCCGACCAGTATTCAGGAAGAGATCGCTGACGAGATGGGTTTTGATATTTGCACCTCTCTCCGTCAACGCGATCCGAAGTTTCGCCAGATGGTGCTACGCGCTTACAATTATCAGTGCGCTATCTGCGGCTTTAACATGTGCCACGACAATGCGCCGATTGCTCTGGAAGCCGCACATATAAATGGAACAGCACGGCGACCCTTGTGAGATTCCCCAATGGCCTTGCGCTTTGTGCAATATACCATAAAGCCTTTGATAAAAGAGCGATTGCGCTGGATGAAAATATGCGAGTGCTGGTCTCGGATGTGGTAAACGGTAGAGGGATCGTTGAGAGATTATTCTGGGATTTTGATGGGAAAACTATTACGTTGCCACATGTGTGTAAAAATCACTCTTTTGAAGGGGTTGTGGAGTGGCATTGGAAAGAGTTTTTATATGGTGAGGTAATCTTTATATATCTTTTACTTGGGGTTTAAAATGTAATAAAGTGTTATCTGACAACGAAATTGTTATTTATGAGCACATAATTCATTTTCATAGAAAACTTACATCTATTTATGATATAATTACCGCGATATCAATTTCTTATTAAGAAAAATCAGTGTGGTATTATTAAATACTTATGATGATAAAGAAACAGCTGAAATATTTTTTGAAAAAATAGAAGGGGAGAAAAGATTAGCAAGTGAGCGAGATGCTACAGAAACAGTCTATAACCTCTTCGGACAACCCACTTGGAAAAACTTGTATCTTCTTGATATGTTTAACCTAAAAGAATTACAAGGGATTATAGAGTGTAGAAAAAATGGGCAGTCTTTCGACCAAGAACGACACAGGGAAATAATAAAAATGCTTGAATATGCAGCAAAGTCGTTTGACTTAATTATTCCTGCACATTGGCAATAATATCTGTTCCATATCTCTGTGAGATATGGAACAGAATCATAATTATTTACTCGCTAACCATCTTACTGAATAACTTCTCCAGATAAACTGGACCAGTATCCTCAATAAAAAGCACATTTCTGGCTTCCAGGTTCTCTTTTGAGTCAGGTACGTTTACTAAGTCAACATAACAAGTTTCAGAAACAATAAATGCACTTAATGATAAGTTATCATCCGATAATTTATGTTCAAGATTCTTAATTTCTTTATATAACCCGAACTTCGGATCATCAAGATTAAGATTGCGAATGCCTTTTGGATCAATAAGACTCAGCCATTGTTTACCACTTTTATCATCGACTAACCACAACAAAAAATCCGGATAAAAATTACCCGCAGTAGCAAAACCCAGGCCTCTTTTTTTAGAATCCGCATTTCTTAGCAAGTATAAACTTTTATCACCAATAATTTTCTGCCCTTTTGCCGAATCAACAAAAGACTGAAGATCATGAACAAAAGTAATCTCGCTTGGCGCACCAAGTGCTGCCGGTCGCATTTTTAGCGGTATGTTGGCATTTTTTTCAATCGAAAGAAGCGGGTAATAAAGATGTTTATCAAAGGTAATAGCAACCATCCCGGATGCACTCCAGGATTTTGCTTTACCGATTTCGCCGTCGATGACCAATTGTTGTAATTGTTCCAGCCGACTGGCATAAGCCAACCCATCATCAGTTTCTTCGATCTCGAAATGGTACATTTTGATCATACCAGAATCATCTTCTTTCACCTGCGTGATTTCATAAAACTGACCTTCATAAGCATTTTTCAATGTGTTGTAAAAACGATCAGTATAATCAGTCAGCAGACGAAGCATAATATCTTCCTGCTTAGCAATATCTGCATATTGCTTAATCTCAAGCTCTGAAGCTGGAATCAAAAGGGTATACCAACTATTTCCGATCTTTGTCTTACCGGTACAAAAGTCGATCAAACGTTGTTTATCCACACGTAAATTTGACCAGCCGCGTTGTAGTTTATAATTCTGAATGGCGAGATAAAGCCGATCAAAATCAAACGCACTAATGATTTTATAATCTAACTTCGCTTCATTACGCACGTTAACCGGAGTATTGTCCCCTTTTCTGCTGGTATCAATCGACTCAAGTTTCGGGTATAGGTCCAGCTTAATATGCGGCTGCTTAATTTTCCCCTGAAAATCAGCAGGAACTTCATACAATTCGGGAAAATAGACACGTTTAAAGCCGAGTCTTTGATTATCTTTATAACCATCTTTAAGCTTAAGTGTTTTAAGCCTGGTTGCTGGCATATTTGGCCGAGTTTCAAAATTCAGCTCAAGGATCTCGTCACTTGGCGTAATCCCTTCATCTTCCAGGTATTGTTTAAAGGTTGCCATGTAATCGGCACGTACACCGAATACATTCAGTGTCTCTAATTTTTCCAGATGCAACCCTTTCGGACGCTCACCGGGTGTACTGCGTTTCAAAGAATAATTGCGACCTTTAAGGCGAACGCCACGACCAAATAACTGAATGATCTGTGAACCTTCTCCACGGCCCATATTGAGCAATCCCATCGTTGAGACGCGCCAACTGCTCCAGCCTTCAGTAAATTTTCGCGAGCCGATCAAAATATGTAGTCGCGAGTCTTTGTCATTTAACGTATGAAAGAGTGACTTCGCAAAATCATCTCTCTGATAATCAAATGTCGTATCCTCTTCACACATTTTGTAAAGAGACGGTGCATCACCAATATTGATAAGACCAAACGGTTCGGCCTCACCAACCTGTAATGCCAGTTCACCTTTACTGCCTATTAAATTCAGAACTCGCAGTCTCTGACCTGAGTGAGTGGTGTTAAACAAACGAGAAAGAATATCTGCGTAGATATCTTCCGGGCCGTTCATTAGTGCGGTAAAGCGATTTTCAAAAATGTTACGCTCTTTGGTATCAAGAATTCGCGCTTTATTTTCAATGAGATCTTTAATCCACGATTTTGCCTGCGATTCATGATTTAAAAACCATGCTAAAAAACGCAGTACTGCGTGAATGTCTGAATCTTCACCACTTACGGTGTTACCGACAAAAACCCATAGCGGTTTTTCGATATTAAATTCATTTAATTTTTCTTTATTCTTATTGAATAAATATTGTTGCTGATAAAAGCTGAGCAAACACGCGGTAAAATACTCATACCGACGCTCATCTTTTTTATCCTCTTCAGGATTAAGGTTAAGAATCAGTGATTCTTTACCATAACCATCCTCATAGAAGAATTTATAGGAGTAATCGAACAGAATCGATTTCCCATAGACTTCTCGTGTCGCCTGAATACGCGCATCACGTTGTTCTTCGCTGGTTAATGCTATTTGCGCTAACTGTTCTTCGCTCAGTTTACCTAAGGCAGTTGTTTCAAAAAGCAGCTTTGCTTTTTTCTTCTGAATTTCTGTTTCAACTGCCTCAACATTATTGCCACCGGCCACTGCCTGGCCAAAAGTTGCTGAATATTCAAACGCAAATCCGTCACGCGTTAATTTGTCACGACGGCGCATCCAGGCACCAGCAGCACTTCCTGTGCCTTTATGCCCTTCATCAATCAGGACCAGATTGTTGCCTTCAAATGCCTCAACGGCAACAGTTTTGTCACCCATTTCATCGGCAAGTTTATTGATATCAATAACTTCAATCGTGCCTTTAAATGGCGCGGATTTACTCTTATCGAATAACTGGTATTGGGTAAATCCTGAGTTTTCCAGTTCATCTAAATGTTGCTTCGACAGGCGTTCATCCGGCGTAAGCAGGATGATTTTATCCGGGTAATGATGGCTATTACCGTTCTGGAAATAATGTAAATATTGCAAAATATTGACATGTAATAGCAGTGTCTTACCAGAACCAGTAGCGTTCCAGTATGCCAGTTTATTCAAATCATCCAGAACGTATGATTTGAACTGATTAGCCCGGTCTTTTGCTGTTTTATCATTTTCAGCATTGTATGCTGCCAGCTCGTTATTTAGCCCATCGAGTAATTGCTGTTTACGGTTGAAGTACCAGTCCAGGTAGATCTCGGTAAACAGAAGCGACAAGTACTGAAAATATTTCATGTTCAGCACTGTGTCTTCTTTACGATTACGGTGCTCGGTTATCTGCTGCCAGTGCTGCACGATATTGAGATCGTAACGACGCAGTTCATCGAGATCGATAAGATCGACCTCGAATAAATAGTTACTCAGCTCATGGAAGAATAAGCTTTGGCCATCTTCATGGATGCCTTCAAAGCGATCCTCGCCTAACCGATTCTTCAAACCTTGCAATGTGCCATCTTTAAAAAAATGGAACATAAAGCGGTTTAAAACCAACTGCTTATGAAAGCTCAGCTTGCTGTTAGTCTCTTTTTTAACTGCTTTACCGGTGGTCGGTTTTTTAGCCATTCTTAAACCTCCTCCGCAAACATCAGGTTCAAGAATTCAGGTTCGATCTGGCGGATTTTCAGGCTACGAACAATCTCGCCGTCTTCTTCATCAACGGTAAAGGCGGTAGGTAAGTTATGATCGCCATTGATATAGATAACGTCGAACGTATTTTCTTTTGCATATAAATCGAATCTGTTGGCATATTTATTCAACTCTTCATAACCGATCTTGTCGCAATCGCGCCACAGAATAAGGGTACGCTCGCCTGTTGGCAGCGTTCCTTCAACACGCACATAGCCACGTTCGATATTGGATTCGATGGATTTCACATGTAAACCAATGAGATAGTTGAATGTTTCAACTAAATCGATGTTTTTACGCTCAGTGGCACCGGCGGAATCCGTCGCAATATCCATTTCGTAGTTAAATGGTTTTTTGAAATTATCAGTATTTAATAGGGAGTAAAATAATTCATTTTCAAAAATATATTTAAGAGCAAACTCTGATTTTACATCTTCCACCAAAATGTCGAAAATATCCTGATGCAATGAATAACTTCGTAATTGTATATTATTAAGAGCATCCTCATAACTTTCAAGTTTCAAATACTTGATAGTCATTTTTTGAGGTTTACCGATTGGTTTACATTTTTTCCATAAGTTTGAATATCCAATTTTCTTCAATCTTGGAATAACTACTGTATTGAAATGAGTACCCATTTCAACATTGATAAATTTCATACAGAGATTATCTGAATTATTAAGGTTTATTACTGCATGAGAAGTTGTCCCTGAACCTGCAAAATAGTCCAATACAATACCATTGTGTGGTGTCGACATTTTGATTGCATCTTGTACTGCATATAATGATTTCGGATAATCAAATAGTGATTGTCCAAGTATGTTTTTCAGTAAATTTGTACCATTAAACTCAGACTGATATTTCTTATCAATCCAAAGATTTTTAAAGACTTGCTGCTCCCTATATTTATGATAGATTTTTATTTCTCCATTTTCATTTACAGCTTTAAAATAATTATCTTTATTTAATTCAACAAATGATTCTTTAATATTTTTCCACGAAAAATCCCCCTGTTTAGTTGTAGGATATACTTCGATATACCCATCTACATAATCAACAGAAATTGATTTTAAGTCGGAAGAGACGTATAAAGGATACCAGTTATTTGGTCTATTTGCTCTGGACCAACTTGTTCTTGCACGAATAAAGTTTTCCCAACGATAACGGCTTATATTATCTTGTTCTGTGAATGTTAAAAGCACATCCTCATCGATAGCTACAGAGTTAAAGTTAGCAGCATTAAAATCTTTAGCATATACTAACATATACTCAGTATTTTCAGAAAAGAACTTTGCCTGGTTACGCCCTTTAGGATTATGCTGAACAGTAACAACTGCTATCCTGTTCTGTTCTCCATAGATTTCATCCTTGATCTTACCAAGATTATATAATTCTGCATGATCTATCGCGGTAAAATTAATTGCAGAAATTTTCAGTAAATTATAGCTTTTAGATATCCTTTCATACATTAATGAATTCCAGCTGCTGTGCTTATATTCATTTTTATATAAAATTTCTGAAGCCGCAGTATTATACGGAGGGTCAATATAAAGACAGTCTATTGAGTCCTTATACCGCCCCTCCAAAAAATTAATGGCCTGATAATTATCTGAATTAATTAAGAGACCATCTAAATTATCGTCAACATTAGTTAACTCTGTTAAAAAAACCTCCTTAAATGACAGATCAAAATATTTTGTATCCAATATCATACCATTATTTTTATACAAGAAATCTTTTGTGAATGGAAATGAATATCCAGGAATTTTATTTACAGCATAAAGCTCAACCCATTCATCATGTTGCCCTTTATTAGTTCGAATTTTATCGTAAAGCGAATCTGATAGATTTGAAAGTGACACAAGATACTCATGCCCAACAACAAACTTCTTCTTAGTCCAAAGTTTCTTCTGGAAATGCTCAATTTGTGCCAAAAATGCAATGAGTTCCAGTGCGACAGCACGCAAACATTGAATCATGCGCAATTGTTTCTCAATATTGGAAAACACTTCTGCATTTTGTACATTATCGAGATTCATTACTTCATTTTTAATATAAAAATCCAGTTCGTTCGTTAAAAAACCACCGAGATCTTTATGAATAAAGTAGTCTGCTGTATTACGCTGGGTATAAGTTGTAAGGTGACGCTCCAACTCTGTTCGTGATGGATTTTTTTCTGTTGGCGCACGTTTAGCAAGATCAACCCAATGCTGTTGAACTGTTTTATCTGCCAGAATTTTTGAAATAGCGGACTGCACTAAAGCATCCTGCTTAGTGCCCTTTTTCATTGCCTTATATTCGAAGTAAATAACTAACTCTTCTGTTTCAACGAGTTTACCGTCAATCACAGATGAAGTTTTCACCACTTCTACTGGCTTATATTCTTGTTCGTACTCATCGCCTTCTTCATCAATTTTGGTACGAACATGCGGCTCAATAAGTACAAAGCAGCGATCTAATTCATTATCTTTACGGTTGTCTTTTGCTGTGTCCGCTGCGAGCAATTTAAAGCTAACTTTACGACCATCATCTAATTTAAACGAATAATTAGCGAAGTTTTCACCGCTTTTAATGTAGTACTGGTCCTTATTTGCCCAGTGCAACATTACTTCTTCACCAGAATAAGGGATGGCGTAGGTATTACCTTTATAACGGCGTTTGCTGATGAAATCGCCGTTGTCGTAATAACGCGAAAAGAAAGTCAGCAGATGGGAAAATACTGCATTTTCATGCTCATTTGCTCCGGATGCCATAGCCGCCAGTTGCTTTTTAAGCTCCTGTACTTTCGGGCTATCAGCAGGGTCCACACCCGCATCAATTGCCGCTTTTATTGTCAGTTGCAACTGATGTTCTAATTCTGATTTATTGGCATTTCCTGCATCCGCCAGCGCAGACTGGATTTTGGCCTTCAGCTTATTATCCAGATAGTCGTTAATTTCATCAGCACGTGCATTTAAAATACGATAAATACCGAAATCCAGTTCTGGTCGATCAATCTGAAAAATTTCTTTTAGCTTCTTAACTAATTCGTTGTACTTACTCATTATTTTCTCTTTCAAATCAATTAAATAACTTTCCAGCGGATGGTAAACAGCTCGGTGATATCAGTCTTTTGCTTCATCCGCTCTTCAAGGGCACTGATGAGTTCATCCCGCTTGTCGGCGATCTCATCTTCAATGTCAAAAATTTCCATACGTTGGCGCTTCTGCTGCCGTTCCAGTAGATTAAGCTTTTCCTGGTTTTGCTTTTGTTCTTCGATCGATTGCGCCAGTCTGGCTTCTCGCTTCAACGAATTGATTTGCATTTTGGTATCGCGTAATGCTTCTTCCGCCGCAAAGATCATATCTTCAGCCCATTTTTCCAGCTTATCTATTTCAGCTTCAAAAAGGACATTGTTCTGCTCCAAAACTTCCACAAGTCTGGCGTCAATTTGCCTGTTCTTGAGTAAGATCAAGTCATCAGGTAATGCATCTAAACTTGCCGAATTATCCAGCTTTTCGTTGGTTATTGCAGACAAGTTAAACAGACGTTTACAATCTTCACCATCTACCACACGTCCGTTGTCAGTTTTTGCGGTAAAGACTAAAAATTGCTGCCTGTTAAACGCATCAACAGTAAGCAAATTTAGTGTTAACCACCCTGATTGCCCTTTCAGCTGCTCAGCCACCGAGACTTTCGTTGTGTGGTTACTATAATCGAAGATGACTTCAGCTGTTTTCGTCTCCTGGGCCTTAGCCCCCTCAATGACGTACTCACCCAGCGGATGATTGATCCGATATGCAAAACTGTGGTGATCCTGCATTTGTAACGCACTATTTTGCCTGCCATCTTTGCGTAACAGCTGATACTGCCCCACAGGCAGTTCATTGACTGATTCACGTAAAGTGAAACGATGATGCTCATGATCAAAATCAGCATATTGTTTGAGCTGCTGACAGGTCACGGCCCAAAACCAACGACCGACTTTATCCAGACGCTCCCGAGCTTCATCAAGCCTTATTTTAAGGATATCGTGAATATCTTCATCAAAATGCTCAAGCAACTGTTCTTGCGTCTTCTGCATCTTGAGATTGATTTCATCTTCCAGCTCTTTCTGCAACCTTTCAAAAACCAGCTCTATCTCCTCGGGGGTACGGCATGACTCATAAATTGACTGGATCCTTTTTTCAAAATCCACACCATTTTCTATGCTGCCAAGCACACTATCCGATGCGCCAAACACGCCATCAAACAGGCTGAACTTTTCAGTTAAGAGTTCAAGAACGCGTTGATCGGCCTGGTTTCGCTGATTGAGGAAGTTAATAACAACCACATCAAATTTTTGCCCGTATCGGTGACAACGTCCAATACGCTGTTCAATGCGTTGTGGGTTCCAGGGTAAATCGTAATTGATCAGTAGCGAACAAAATTGCAGGTTCACCCCTTCAGCTGCAGCTTCTGTAGCTATCATGATTTCAGCATGATCTTTGAAGTGGTCGATCAAAGCCGAGCGTTTATCAATTTGCGCCGACCCGGTAATACGAGAAGAGCCCCGATATTCCTCTCGCCATTGCAGGTAGATCTTGTTTGCCTGCGGTGTATTGCTTGTGCCACTAAAGGTTACTACTTTCCCCTGGTAGCCATTGTTTTCCAGAAAATGAGCAAGGTACTGTTGAGTTCGCATCGACTCCGTGAAGATGATGACTTTTCTTGCAGCCCCCATTTCCGCAAGCTGTGCAAAACCTTGCTCCAGGCCAGAAAGCAACTCTTTTGATTTGGTATCAGTGCCAATCTGTTCTGCTTTGACAATGAGTGATTCCAGCTCATTGATTTCTGCCTGAAGCGCGTCTGAATCGACAACTTTGCACTCGGTATCTAAAGCCACTGATTCGGCATCTTCCACGATGTCATCTTCAAGATCGTCATCCATTATGATCTGTTGGATGATGTTCATATCATCTTCAACGATACCTTCCAGTTTTAACCTTTCTAAACGACTCTTAAGGATCTGCAAGTTATTCAAAACGGCTTTCGTACTTGAGGAAAGTAGCTTTCTGAGTATAAGCCCCGTCAGATGCCGGTGTCGTTTTGGTAAGGCATAGCTATCCTCACGTTCAAGCAATTTTTGTACGCCTTCATAGAGATCCTGTTCCTGTTCGCTTGGATAGAAAGGAATAGTGATCGCTTTACGTTCGGTATACTTGATGTACTCCAGCACATTCTTACGTAAAGTTCGTTTGATAAAACGCGACAATCGCCCCTTCAACTCCGCAATATCGCTATCTGCCTGCATATATTGCTTTCTGAACGCTTTAACTTCACCGAAGGTATGTTCATCTATAAGCGTCGACATGCCATACAGTTCCATCAACGAGTTCTGTAAAGGCGTTGCGGTCAGTAGTAATTTTTTCCGCCCATCAAGCGCACGCTTTAACGCTTGCCCCATTTTGTTACTTTCTCGATGGGCATTACGCAGTTTATGGGCTTCGTCGATAACAACCAGATCCCACATTTCAGCCACCAATTTTTCTTCTAACCGAGCAGCATAGTGGTATGACATGATAGTGATCGATTTATTATTTAAGGGATTATGGATCCCTTCTTTTTGAAGCTGGCTATACGTTTTCGCGTCCATCACCTGAGAAGGCAGATTGAATTTTTCCTGTAACTCACTCGCCCATTGGCGACGTAGCGAAGCAGGACAAATGATCAACAGATTACGTTTTCTTTCAACCCACAACTGGCAAAGAACTAGTCCCGCTTCAATGGTTTTACCTAAACCAACTTCATCGGCAAGTACAACACCTTTGCTTAGCGGATTTTCGATTGCAAAAAGAGCCGCCTCAATTTGATGAGGATTTAGATCTACGCTTGCATCAAACAGCGATTGAGACAGACGGTCCACACCATTGTTTGAATGGAGAATGGAAAGTTCATGCGCAAAATATTTGGCATGATAAGGTGTTGCACCAATCATCTTTTCTCTCTCTTCGCTGTACATAGGACGATAAGCTGCTGAATTGAATCAAGATATACAAGGATACGCCAATAGCGGTTGATCCTTGAACCGGTTGTGGGCCTTTGACACATAAAGTCGGTAATTTTATCTATCGTTTCATGACTAAACAACAACACCTTAAGCATGACACTCGCAAATGCAATCTGTTTCCAGGGCCATTAGAACAAGGGTAGGGCAGTATGAACTGCTCCTTAAAGCCACGCACTGAACTCTCACCCCCGAGGCTCAGTTGTTCCACACCATGAAGACGGTCCGGTGACCACTGGGCAT
>OBWW01001078.1_pt1 | contig 14026 bp, 10 predicted proteins | sample 1538091 | NCBI WGS metagenome assembly OBWW01 (sample SAMEA2580125, study PRJEB22360) | human gut metagenome | biome: human gut; feature: human-associated habitat; material: faeces | place: Denmark | collected 2008/2010 | reverse complement strand
ATATATAGCATATACCTTGTGTGCTGGTTTGGCATATTCACACAGGGCGGGGACAAATACCGGCAAACTTGTCCAGCCATGGTTCAGGCCGGTAATTTGTTCCCATGGTTCTGCTAAAAATGGCGTAAAAGGGGGAAATATGCAAACTATTTTTATAGTCAACCATGCTGTTGAGTGGGAGAGTATAATCAGCGATGAATGGCTGAGACCGGAAGGAGTAACAGAGCAGCCATACAAACAGATGATTTGCAGAATGCATAGACTGCCATGCCCCCAATCACCGGGGCATGATTACTAAGGAGAGTCGATTTATGAATTTTATGAAGAATTTAAAAATTGGAAAAAAATTAATTGTTACATTTGGAGTTATCATTATACTTTTTTTAATTTCACTTATGGTATCAATTATGAGTCTGAGCAACTCCGGTAAGAATTTTGGAGATTTCTACACAGTGGGATACCCGGTTTCCAATAAGACAACCGATATGTGCCGTGCTACCCAGACAGGCTTAAAGTGTATAGCAATCAGCATGCTTACGGATGATGCTGCTGAAACACAGAATTATATTACCCAGGCCAATGAACAATTTAATACATTGTCTCCGGGATTCGACTATTTACGGCAGAATTTCAGAGGTGATAAGGCGGTGCTTGACCAGGCCCAGAAAATTCTGGAAGAGGCAAAGCCATACCGGATAGAGATTCTTGACCTGGCAGGACAGAATAAGAATACAGAAGCGGCTGACCTGCTTTTTACTAAATACCAGCCATTAATGCTGGAATTTATGAATTTAATGAACAAAGCTGATTCTGATACCACTGCGATCGCGGCCGAGGACTATTCTCAGTCCGCCAAGGCCCAGACCTCTGCCCTGGTATTTCTGATCACCATAGCTGCATTGGCTCTGGCACTGACGGTCACACTTGCCATTTATATCACAAAAGCCCTCACCAGGCCAATCAGCGAGATTGAGGAAGCAGCTAAAAAGATGTCTGCGGGAGATCTTGAGGTGTCGATCAGCTACGTTTCAGAGGATGAACTGGGCAGCCTCTCTGAGAGCATGAGGACCCTGACCCATAATTTTAAGGGGATTATACAGGATATGGGAATGGGGCTGTCGGCTCTGGGTAATGGGGATTTCAGTGTGGATTCTAAGGCCAAAGAGCTTTATGTAGGCGAATTTGCACAGCTGGCAACATCCATGTATCAGATCATTGACAAGCTTTCATCTGTATTGGGACAGATTAACCAGTCTGCGGACCAGGTGGCATCCGGCAGTGACCAGGTTGCGTCCGGTTCCCAGGCCCTTTCCCAGGGAGCCACGGAACAGGCCTCCTCAGTGGAGGAGCTGGCCGCCACGATCAATGAAATCTCCAATCAGGTGAAGTCTAACGCGGAGAATGCGCACAATGTCAACAAGCTGGCAGATGATGTGGGGCTAAAGATGACGGAGAGCAACCAGCAGATGCAGACCATGATTGAAGCGATGAAGGAAATCAGCTCCTCCTCCAGCGAGATCGGAAAGATTATCAAGACAATTGAGGATATTGCCTTCCAGACCAACATACTGGCGCTCAACGCAGCGGTGGAGGCGGCCCGCGCAGGAGAAGCAGGAAAGGGCTTTGCAGTGGTTGCGGATGAGGTGCGTAATCTTGCCAGCAAGTCAGCGGAAGCATCCAAGAATACGGCGACGCTGATAGAGAGCTCCATTCTGGCAGTGGAAAAGGGCACTAAGATTGCAGACGAGACAGCCCACACTCTGTTAGAGAGCGTGGAAGGCGCCCAGAAGGTAACCAGAACCATAGACCAGATTTCCAGGGCATCTGAGGAGCAGGCATCCTCCATCAGCCAGATAACCCAGGGGATAGACCAGATCTCCAATGTGGTGCAGACCAATTCAGCCACCGCGGAGGAATCAGCAGCAGCCAGCGAGGAGTTATCCGGACAGGCACAGATTCTTAAGGGGTTAATCAGCCAGTTTAAGTTAAAGGATATGGGAAGCGCCCCCATGGTGATGCAGGATGTTCCAAGACAGATGGATCCAATTCCCGTTTACCCGGACGGAAGTAAATACTAAACGGCAGCTTTGACCAGGACAGGGGCAGCATTTATGAAGGAAACGCTGCCCCTGTCTTTTTGTTTTCCGGCTTCAGCCAGTTAAGTCCGCGGTTTATGTCCGCATATACTGCATGTCCTTAATATTTTCCCAGAAGTAGTTTACGTTGCTCTTAAATATCAGTACTATTTCCACCCTGCGTACCTTTTCCGCTGGTTCCTTATCCATGAGCAGGTACTCATAAAGCATCTTGATGGCAAGATATGACTGCTTACAGGGGTCCTTGAACACCAGATTGGTAAAGGTTCCTTCCTTTAAGGCCCTCACCGTCTCATCAAATACATCGCTTGCAATGACGGGAATCCTGCCTGCCATCCCGCTTTTCTTTAATGCCCTGTACAGGACAGCGCTGCCTCTGGAGAACACGCAGCAAATCAGATCCGGGGGATTTTCCTTCAAAATATCCAGCACGTTTTTATCCAGATGGTCTAATTCATAATAGCCGTATAAATCCTCAACAGCATACTCCTTCTTCTCCTGCCGCATATATTCGTGAAACCCTTTTGCCACCAGATAATGGGAATCCTTATAGGGGTCACCTGTCATCAGGAGAATGCGCCGGCCCCTGGCCAGGATATTGCAGGCCTGTTCCGCCATGAGCTGTCCTGCCGCGTAATAATCTCCCACCACGGTTCCCAAATGGCCGCACCGGTCCTGGTCTTCGGTCACAAAAACCACAGGCAGCCCTTTATCTGTTAAGTATCTGACTGCACAGATTCCCTTTTCGTCTCCCGGCGGAACCGTCAGAAGTCCGTCTAACTCCTCCCCTGCCTTCACCTTTTCACATAATGCTTCCAGTGTCCGGGAAAGTTCTCCCTTTTCATAGGCCAGCTCCTGAATCTCCAGGTTAAACTCGCTCTGTTCCGCCAGATACATTCTGTATCCCTGCCATATATAGCTGTAGAAATACTTGCTGTCCTGATCCAGTTTGGGCAGGCATACTGCAATTTTCATATTTTTCCGTTTCAGCATGGATGCCATGGCGTTCAGCCTGTAACCATTTTTTTCCGCATAGGATACTATTTTTTTTCTGGTAGCTTCACTCACCCCGGGCTTTCCATAAATCGCTTTATGGATTGTATTAAGGGACACATTAAAATGCTGTGCCATATCCTTCATGGTAATCTGTGATTTCATGTGGTTTTCCTCGTCTTCTCATAAGGTCTAATTATATTTAAAACAAGCCTTACGATATATCTTATACAATCCTTCACTTTTTTTCAAGCCCGCAGGCAGCAATTCCATAGAATGCACAGAATCCGGTTTGGGGAAATCAATTTTGGGGAAATCCGTTTTGGGAAAATCCGTTTTATTCCAGCTGCATCAGACAGCCCATAAAAAGAGGAAAGTTCTGTCTGGTATCTATAATCATATAGAAAAACGGTCTGTCAAGAAAAACCTCCTTTGGTTCCTCTGTTTGAACGGCACTGCCCTCCGATACCTCAACTGCCGTCACTGCCCCTGCTTTTGTCCCTTTTTCGTCCACATCAATTTTAGTCTTGTGAATCACTTTGCTTATATAAATATTATCATTATCCGAATGGGCCATGGAGGAAAAATCCGCTTTTTGGCTGTCAAATGCATCTTTCATTCCGGATTCCGTCAGGGACTCGTTGAGAACCACATTGTATTCCACTGTAAATTTTGGCAATCTGACACAGACGGTTTTATTACGGGTCTGTTCAAGAAGATCTGTAATCCCATTTTCCTTTAACCTCTCCAGGAACTCCTTCATCGTCATACCCTCATCAGGCAGGACCGCGGCAAATGCATAGGCGCCGTCCCCATATGGTTTTAGGAATCCCCTCCCCAATGTATTTTCAAGATAGACTGCTTCTGTGGAATACATGAACTCCGCGGACTGGTGTTCCCCGTTTTCCGCGTTAAATGTTCCTTTATGTATCTGGTTCTTTTTATAGATATCCCGCCATTCCCCGTCAAAGGACAGCGCATTGACCAAATACATAACCGCGTCCCGGGGCGGCGCCTCTTCCAGCAGTTTCTGAATCATGCCGTTGGTTTCCTTCTTTACCCAGCTGTTGATGTCATCCCTTGTGCCCGCGTCAAAGGGAGCCTCAAATATAGATGCATCGTAATAATTCCGGCTGGTTTTAAGAAAATCCTCATTTATAGCCAGGCTGTCCCTGTCCCTGAACCATATGGAATTCGCTATGTTGACCTGGCAGGCCTCGCTGTTGGGCATATAATCTGTGTATGCCTTCAGATAATCATTCAGGACAGCCGTATCCGTATGCATCATCTGTTCCATCTGCGCCCGCGTGCTGCCCTCCGCTCCATTTGCAGTCATTCCCAGGGCGGAGACAATGGAAAGAGGCGAAATCAGGCAATTGCCATGGGACAGGTTTTCACTCAGAAGTTCCAGAGAAAATTCTGTAAGTTCCTTCCGTGGATTTACAGATTCATAGGATGGCTCCATCATATCCACTGTCTCCACTTCTTCCTTGGGTATATTCCGGGTAAGATCCTGGGAACCCTTATGAAGGCCATTTAAAGCACACCCGGATGTGAGCGCAGATAAAAATATGGCTGTCAGAAGCAGCCCAGCTCCCAGATACTTCCTTTTCCTTTTCGTTATCATTTGCATCAAATGTTTCATCATATTCCCCTCCCTGCCGCAGATATGCGGAAACCTTATGATTACTTTACCATATCCTTCCACGTTTTACTTTAATCCCTGCTTACGGTTCTATGTTTTTTCTCTGAAGGCCGCAGGATATGCTGCGTACAGGCTGCAAATGCTCTCTTAATATACTTCATACTTTTTTTATAATTTTATTAGCACTCACCTCTTGACAGTGCTAACAATCGTGCTATAATACAAGCATAAAGCAAATGAAACCAAACAGTTCTATGAGCGAGGAGGATATAACGATGATGTTAATACCAAGAAGAAACTACGGACTTAATTTATTTGATGACTTTTTCAATGACCCATTCTTTACCAGCGCCTCCGAAAAGGGTGAGGAGGCCAAGAAGCTTCCGGTGATGCGTACCGACATCATGGAGAAGGATGGAAACTATATTTTAGAGATTGAACTTCCCGGATTCAAGAAAGAGGATATCAGGGCAGAGCTTAAGGACGGGTATCTGACTGTCAGCGCTGATATAACCAAGTCCAGCGAGGGCAAGGATGACAAGGGCACCCTGATTCACAAGGAGCGCTATACCAGTTCATGTAAGAGAACCTTCTTTGTAGGCGAGCAGATTCGCCAGGAAGATATCAAGGCTGGTTTTGAAAACGGCATACTGAGGCTTCAGGTGCCAAAGGATGCGCCCAAGGTGGAGGAGACACCCAAGTATATTGATATTCTGTAATCATCATTGAATGCCCAACTCCTTTTATATATATATTATCCCTAATAACGGACACAGCCGTGAATCCCCCATCCCGGCTGTGTCCTTTTTAGTTCTTTTATATTCTTTCTTTCATCCTATGCTTTCCACAAAAGCCGGTCCTCCTTGATGGTTGCCAGCACCCTGATATTTCGTATCTCATCTGCCCCTGTTTCCAGAGGATTCTGTTCCAGCACCACAAAATCCGCCTTTTTCCCAGGCGTGACGGTTCCCTTCTCATTTTCTTCAAAATACTGGTATGCCCCGTTGACCGTCACTGCCTTAAGCGCATCCCGCACCGGAATGCGCTCCTCCGGTCCCAGCACCTTACCTTCCCTGGAACGCCGGTTTACGGCGCACCACAGAGTCTCCATCATGTCCGGCATAATAACCGGGCTGTCCTGGTGCAGGGTGAAACAGATGCCCTCCTTCAGGGCCGATGCAGCCGGGCTGATGCGTCCCGCCCGCTCCTGACCAAAATTGCGGACGTGGATGTCCCCCCAGTGGTATACATGGGCCAGGAAAAAGGAGGGAATGATTTCCAGTCTCTTTACCCGTTCCAGCTGATCCAGCCCCAGAAGCTGGGCATGAATCATTACCGGACGGATATCGCCCCTGTAAAAACCAGGCTTCCTGCTGTTCCCGCTCCCCAGTTCCCTGTAAACTGCCTCCAGCATATCCATATACTGCTCTGCCGCCCTGTCACCGTTGCAATGGGCCAGAAGCTGCATGTCTTCCAGCTCTGCCTTTAAAATATTTTCCTTTACCTGGCTGTCCTCCAGGGTATTATAACCGCAGTAATCCTCTTTTGTTGCCCGGGTCCGGGGAAATGCATCCGCCTGTGCCTTTTCCTCCATATCCGGTGTTTCCGGCAGATAGGGCGTTCGCATCCATGCCGTCCTTCCCTGGGGCGATCCGTCCAGGAACATTTTGTACCCGCCTATCTTCATATGCCCCTTATAGTTCTTTATATGGCTTTCAAATGCCGTCCGTGCAGCATCGCTGTCCCGTATATCCATAAAGGAAATTAAATCCAGCTTTAAAAGTCCTGATTTCAGCAGCATCTGGTACAGCGGCACCAGCTGGCTTGCCATCAGTCCCTCCTGGACCGTGGTGATTCCATAGGAAGCATAGAGCTCCTGGGCGCGGCCGTAGGCAGTCAGGAAATCTTCTGCCGACGGCATGGGGATGCGTCCCTGGAAGCCCAAAAATGCATTTTCCTCCATATATCCGGTGGGAAGCCCGCCCTCCATTTCTATGACGCCTCCCTGAGGCGCCTGTGTCTGTCCGGTCACACCCAGAAGGTTGAGGGCCATGGTGTTAAACACCCCCATGTGGCCTGACTGGTGTTTCAGTATCAATGGATTCTGAGGCGCTGCCTGGTCCAGGACCTTCCTGCGGGGGTGGCTGTGTTCCTTCAGACGGTTGTGGTCATATCCGGACGCAGTGACCCATTTTCCCTCTGGAATCTTCTTATCTTCAATGTATTGCCGGATGCATGTTATCATGTCCTCAAAACTGCCCGCCCCGCCCAGGTCCACTTCCATTGTGTGGCTGGCGCAGGCCGTAAAATGGCTGTGGGAATCTATAAAGCCCGGCATCATCACCCTTCCCTGCAGATCCAGCCTGCGGGCCTTATCCCCTGCTCTTTCCTTTACCTTTTCCCATGTTCCTGTCTCCAGGATTCTTCCGTCTTCTGTCAGCACGGCTTCCACCTGGGGGCATCTGTCCTCCATGGTAAGAATGGTGCCGTTATAGTAAAGCGTCTGCGCCATGTCCTGTCCTCCTGTTCTATGAATTGACTTTCCCTGTTTTTCTTAGTATAGTACCTATATTATCACTGGTACAGCGTATCGCAGGTCCTTGTGCACACGGCGCCCGCTATCCGCAGTACTAAAAGTATGCACATAAAAGGAGTTTCTTATGATATGCAGGTGTATTACATGGATTAAAAAGCACCCTGTCCTCTCACTCTTTTTCCTGATACTGATGTATCTGGTGATTGGAGCCACAGCTCCCTTCTATCACTATAAGCCAATTTCCCAGGAAACACAAGATACGGTATCGGCTGAGAACTTCTATCAGGAGGGAGACAGCCGGGACCGCGCCATGATACTGGAAACCAATCAGAGCGCCTGGGATGAACGGATGCGCCTCATGAACCTGGCCAGGGAACGGATTATACTGTCCACCTTTGATTTCAGGGATGGCGAGAGCCCCAGGGATCTGATGGCAGTCATGCTCCACAAGGCGGACCAGGGAGTCAGCATAAAGATACTGGTGGACGGTTTCTCCGGCCTGGTGCGCATGGAGCCCAGCAAGCTTTTTTATGCCCTCTCCAGCCATCCGAACATTGAAATCAAGATTTACAACAAAATGAATCCCCTGCTTCCGTGGAAAACCCAGGGAAGGATGCATGACAAGTATGTGATTGTGGATGATTATGGATATATACTGGGCGGCCGGAATCCCTTTGATTATTTCATCGGTTCCTATCCCACGGATTCCAGAAGCCATGACCGCGAAGTCCTGGTCTACAATACAGCCCACGGCACAGACAGGGGAAAGGACAGCTCTCTGTATCAGGTGGAAGATTACTTTGAGCAGGTATGGAATCTGGATGTGTCCTCCCTGTTCCATGACAGCGAAAAGACCGGTGACAGGACCTCTGTCCGGAACGCGACGGCCATGCTGAGGGAGCGGTATAAGCTCCTGGCCATCCAATATCCGGATCTGTTTGACAGTGAGGAGGATTCTGCCAGCTGCACCGCCGCGCCCGGCCAGCCCGGCTGTCCGGCCCTGCCCATGGATTCAAGTATCAACGATGACGATTACCCCGCCGCCCCGGATATCCCGGACGCCCCGGATACCGCTCCCCCCCTGTTCCCGGCCTTATCCCTGACCGCCAATCAGTCAAAGGCCCTGGAGTATTACGGTTCCAACACGGTTCCCACGGGGAAAATCACCCTGGTGTCCAACCCCACCGGCATCTACGGAAAGGAACCCGTGGTCTTTCACACCATGTCTGTTCTTATGAAGGACGCAAAAAGGAGTGTGCTGATCCACACTCCCTATGCTGTATTCAATGACTATATGTACGATACCATGAAGGAAATCACGGCTCGGGTGCCGGTGACCATGATGATTAATTCAGTTGAAAACGGCGACAATTTTTTTGCCTCCAGCGATTATCCCATGCACAGGGACGCATTTGGGGATACGGGCATGGAGATTCTGGAATATGACGGCGGTCTCTCTTATCATGGCAAATCCCTTGTCATTGACGATGAGCTGTGCGCCGTGGGCTCCTACAATTTCGATTTGCGCAGCACCTATCTGGACACAGAGCTTATGCTGGTCATCCAGAGCCCGGAGCTGACAGCCCAGCTGGAAGAATACATGGTCTCCTACCAGAAGGACTGCCGACGTCTCCTGCCGGACGGAACATATGAAATACCGGAACATCTGACCATTGCAGATGTCCCGGCGTATAAAAGGGCGGCCTGGAAGGTGGTGGGCTTTGTGATGCAGCCCTTCCGCTTCCTTATATAACCTTTTTATCCCTCCATTTTCCTGTGAGGTAACGGCTGAAGGATATGACATAATTGGCAATCCAGCCCATGGGGACCGCGTACCACACGGCTGCCACGCCCCATATGGGAGCAAAATGAAAGGCTGCGTAGACACGTATGGTCAGATTCACCAGATTGGCAATGGTAAATACCAGCACATCCCCAGAGCCTCGCAGAACTCCGTCCGTACACGCCTTCATACCGATGAACACAAAGAAGTAGGCGATAAAGGACAGGTATCCCGTGCCCGCCCCATAGGCTTCCCGGCTCATGCCGTCTCCCAGGAAGGAGGTTATGATTGGGCCGTTAAGAAGCACCACTATCACGGCTATGATGGCGGAGAAACCGGCCACAATGCCGTAGCTGGCCCTGTACCCCTCCTTCACCCGCTCCATCTTCCCGGCGCCGATGTTCTGGGCCGTGAAGGTGGCTACGGCGTTGCCTGTTGCAATCATGGGCACCACGCAGATGGACTCAATTCTGCTTCCCGCTGAGTAACCGGCCAGGGCAGCGGAGCCAAATCCATTGACCACGGACTGGACCAGCAGCATTCCGATGGATACAATGGACTGCTGGAGAATGGACGGCACCGCGATTCTGGTCCCTGCCTTTAACATGCTGCTGTCGTAGAGCCTGAAACCATCCCCGTCCTCCTGCTCATATCCCCTTAATTTTTTCATCAGGATGCCGAAGGATATCAGGGCGGATATTCCCTGGGCCATGACAGTGGCAATGGCCACACCGTCCACCCCCATCCCCAGCCATGTGACAGATATAATGTCCAGAACCACGTTCAGGATGGATGAAAATATGAGAAGGTACAGAGGCGTCCTGGAATCCCCCATGGCATTGAATATGGCAGCAAGGACATTGTACATAAACAGGAAAGGCATTCCCAGGAAGTAAATTCCCAGGTACAGCTTTGCCTGGCCCATGATATTGGCCGGTGTCTTAAGAGACTCCAGTATGAGGCCGTTCAGGTATAATCCCGCGCTCCCCAGCAGAATGCTCACAAAGAGGAAGGTGATCAGGGCCGTGGAAATGGAGGTTTTCATTTTTCCGTGCTGCCTGGCTCCCAGATACTGGGAGGTCAAAACCGACGCGCCGTTTCCTCCCCCTATGGCTATCATAATAAACACATTGGTCAGGGCATAGGAAGCACCTCCAGCCGCCAACGCGTCCTCGCCCACAAAATTGCCCACAATCATGGAGTCCGCCATGTTGTAAAACTGCTGGAACAGGTTTCCCAGAATCATGGGAAGGGCAAACAGGAGAAGGCGGCGCCCCGGACTCCCTTCCGTCAAGTTAATCCGCTTTTTTATCTGCTTTCCCTTTTCACGGCTTTTTGCTGCACTCTGATTCATGTTCTTCCCTCAATCATTCATTTGTATGGATACACTTCTTAAATTCCTCAATCAGCTCCCCGAAGAAACCAAGGGCTTCATCCACCGGCCGGGTGGTGGACATATCCACACCGCAGAGCTTCAGAAGATCGATGGGCTTCATGGAGCAGCCTCCGCTTAAGAACTTCTTATACCCTTCCAGCGCGCCTGGTTCCCCGCTCATAATGCGGCTGCTGATGGCCACGGCTGCTGAGAATCCCGTGGCATACTGATATACATAAAAAGGTGTATAGAAATGGGGAATCCTCTCCCACTCATAATCAATCTGGCGGTCCACTGTCATGGCCGGCCCGAAATAATCTGCATTCAGCTGGCGGTAGATACTGCACAGACTCTCAGCCGTCAGGCTCTCACCTCTGGCCGCCTTTTTATGGGCCATATCCTCAAACTCCGCAAACATGGTCTGACGGAACAGGGTTCCCCTAAAGCTCTCCAGGAAATGATTCAGCAGATATGCCTTTTCCTCCCTGCTGCCTGCCTTCTTAAGGAGATGGCGTATCAGAAGCGCCTCGTTGCAGGTGGATGCCACCTCTGCCACAAATATCTTATACCCGGCATAGGTAAACGGCTGGTTCCTGTCGGAATACCAGGTATGGATGGAATGTCCCATCTCATGGGCCAGGGTAAACACATCGTTAAGGGTGCCATGGAAATTCAGCAGCACATAGGGATGGCTGCCGTAGGTCCCCCAGGAATAAGCGCCGCTGCGCTTGCCTTCATTTTCATAGACATCAATCCACCGGCTGTCAAATCCCTGCTTTAACAAGGACAGATATTCCTCTCCCAGCGGAGCCAGGCCCTCCAGCACAATGGACTTTGCCTCCTCATAGGTGTAACGGCGGTCAGCCGCTGCCACCATGGGTACATAAAGGTCATACATGTGAAGCTCATCCACTCCCAGCACATCCTTCCGTACCCGGGTGTATTCATGAAGCTTCACGATATTTTCCCGCACTGCCTTCACCAGATTGTCGTAGACCAGCTCAGGAACCTCGTTGTCAGCCAGGTAATACTCCCGGCTGGAGGCATACTTCTTTGCCTTTGCGTAGAACACGGCCTGCTTCACATTGGAGGAAAATGCAGCTGCCAGAGTATTGGAAAACTGTTCATACACGCTGTATAACCCCTCGAATGCATCCTTGCGTATCCTGCGGTCCTGGTTCTCCATCAGGGAAATGTAATTGCCGTGGGTAATCTGGATTCCCTCCCCACTCTCCCCCGTGATAACGGGGAACTTCACATCCGCATTGTTGAACATGGTAAAAATCTGGCTGGCGCCCTGGGTGGCGTCATAGGACTGGGCCAGAAGCTCTTCCATCTCGCCGGACAGGGTGTGATCCCGCCTGGCAAGAATGATTTCCAGCGCCCGTTTAAAATGCCCTATGCCGTTATCCGCCGCCATATACTGTTCCAGAAGCTCCCGGTCCATGGACAGAATTTCCGGCACCAGGAAGGAGCTGTTCTCAGCTGCCCGGTAGGACAGCGTCTGGGCCCTGGAAAACATATCCTGGTATCTCTGCACGGTGGTATCCTCGTCGGAACGCATCCTGGCATAGACATACAGACGCTCTATCTTCTGGGAAAGCTTGTCGTCGAACAAGAGGCAGGCATACAGGGTATCCGCGGACCCGGCCAGTCTTCCCTTGTAGGAAGCATATTCGCTTATTTCCCCGGAAGCCTCTTTAAACATCTGTTCCCACTGGCTGTCCTCCGCCACCATATCCTCCAGTTTCCAGGTATACTTACTATCTGCTTCGCTTCGTTTTTTCATGCAGAACACACTCCTTCCAAATACAATATTAAATGGGCGCTCAATTAAATATACATTATTTTAAATTACACGCTAAATTAAATTCGCTGCCAGAGGAACCACAATAACCGTCATCAGCCCTGCCACCGCAATGGAGAGACTGCTCATGGCGCCCTCGATTTCTCCCATCTCCAGGGCCTTGGCCGTCCCCACCGCATGGGCGCTGGTTCCCATGGCCAGGCCCTTGGCAACGGGATGGCGGACCTTTAAAAGCTTTAACACGGTCTCCCCGGCCATATTGCCTAACACCCCTGTAAGTATGATGCTCATGACCGTCAGTGTTACGATGCCCCCTGCTTCCTCGCTGATACCCATTCCGATGGCCGTGGTAATGGACTTGGGAAGCAGTGTCACGTAGTGGACATGGGCCATACCCAGCACCTTGCACATGAGGAAAATACTCACCGCACTGGTGACCACCCCCGATGTGATGCCCACCGCCACGGCGTCAGCATGTTTCTTCAGCAGATGCAGCTGCTTATACAATGGGATTGCCAGACAGACCGTGGCCGGCGTAAGGAGCCAGCTGAGATAGGATGCACCTTTATTATATGTTTCATAATCCATTCCTACTCCCAGAATGCAGGCAATAATCAGGGCTGCCGACACCAGAAGAGGATTCAGGATAGCCAGTTTTGTTTTATTCTTAAGCCAGCAGGCAAACAGATAGGCGCCTATGCTGAGCACAAGACCGAAATATTGTGTTTGTTCCAGTATCAACCGTATGCCTTCCCTCATGTCACTGCTCCTCCCCGCTGTGTTTTCTGCCCATGACCCACTGGGCCATGCATCCGGTCACTGCCATGACCAGAAGGGTGGATATTCCTATGATTATCAGAAAGGGCACCAGAACTGCCTTCACCTCTCCGATACATTCCACAATCCCAACCGTTGCCGGTATAAACATCATGGTCATGGTATCCATGAGGAAATTACCCGTGCCCTCCACGCTCTCCAGCTTCACGGCCCCGCACATCAGGGCTGCCAGCATGATGAACAGGCCGTATACACCGGCCGGCACAGGCAGGGGCACCACATGATTCAATATCTCTCCCGCCAGGGTTATGCCCAGGATAATTCCTATCTGTTTTACATATCTCATATCTTTTGTTTCCTCCTGCTGCGTTAGAGCGTGTTTTAAGCCATGCTCCGATTATGTTTGAAATTCGCACGGCCTTTATTCTACCACTGCATTTTTCCATAATCAACCAGAATACAGATAAATACACAAGAAATACAATCTTGCCATTGCAATGAACGCCTTACTGCCCTACAATATAGGAAAGTCCAAAGGTAAGAATCCAGGAGGCCGCGCCCGCATGAATATGATGCATACCAATACCGCACATACAAATCTGACTCGTACGAATATGACTCATACAAATATCACCCATACAACCACATTATCCCGGAAAGAACAGGAAGATATACGCAGGATTTCGGCCCTGTGCCGCCTCACGGACGGCCTGAGTCTTTCCTGCCCTGAGGACGGGGATGAATACTGGCTTCTGGAGGAGGACGCCACTGCGGCTGCCTTCCTGGCCGTGTATAAAACAGAGGAAACAATGTGGGAATGCTATGCTTTCACACACCCGGATTTTAGAAGAAAGGGATATTTTTCTGCGCTCCTGGAACAGGTCTGCCAGTACAGCGAGGCCCTGGGCGAGCCGGAACTCTGCCTTGTAACCGACAACAAGTGCCCGGCGGCCACGGCCGCTCTCCGGGAACTGGGGGCCGAGCTTTGGAATGAAGAATATTTTATGGAATATA
>OBWW01001052.1_pt1 | contig 14384 bp, 8 predicted proteins | sample 1538091 | NCBI WGS metagenome assembly OBWW01 (sample SAMEA2580125, study PRJEB22360) | human gut metagenome | biome: human gut; feature: human-associated habitat; material: faeces | place: Denmark | collected 2008/2010 | reverse complement strand
AGGTGATACACGTGACTAAGAAAAACAAATCAGCCATTCAGAGAAGATTGATTCCTACTTATATTTTTCTGATCATCGTGTCATTTATTTCTGTATTCCCGTTATACTGGATGATCTCAGCTGCGACAAATACATCAACAGATGTATCCCGTGGACGTATCCTTCCGGGAAGTCATTTTATGGAAAACTTCCATAATCTGACATCTCAGCAGCCACTGTGGAGAGCACTTGGAAACTCATTTTTCTATGCAATCCTTACCACAGTGATCTGTCTTCTGATCTGCTCTATCGCAGGATATGGATTTGAAGTTTATCATGACAAAGGAAAAGACAGACTGTTCTCCGTACTGCTTCTTGCAATGATGGTTCCGCAGGTTGCAACCATGGTTCCGTTGTTCAAAATGTTCTCCAAAGCAGGACTTCTGAATACAGCAGTTGGTTTTATCCTTCCAATCATTTCTACACCATTTATGATCATGATGTTCCGTCAGAACGCAAGATCATTCCCGGTAGATATTATCGAAGCAGCTCGTATTGATGGACTGAGCGAAGTAAGGATCTTCTTCCAGATGTTCATTCCTACCATGAAATCTACATATGCAGCTGCAGCTGTTATTACCTTCATGAACGCATGGAACTCTTACCTGTGGCCGAAGGTAATCATGACAGATAATAAGGCAATGACAATGCCAATGTTGATCGCCAACCTGATCACAGGTTATGTAACAGACTATGGTATGCTGATGTGCGGCGTATTGTTCTGTTCCATCCCGACCATGATCGTCTTTTTCGTACTGCAGAAACAGTTCGCAGAAGGTATTACCGGTGCTGTCAAGTAAACAATGAATTTAATAAAAGGATGCTGCTTGGGCCTGTGGGTATATTGCGTAATATGTCCCAGACAGATTATGCGGCATCCTTTTTTGCTTAAAAATAATAACGCAGGAGGATAAGAATGAAAACTTTTGATTATTCTTTAGTAAAGGATCCACAGTATTTTAAGGACAGAAGAATGGATGCGCATTCTGACCATACATATTACAGAGATGGAGAGGAAGCGCAGGAAAAAGCAACGTCTTTCCGTTACGATCTCAATGGAATCTGGAAATTTCACTATGCCCGCAACTACGGAAGTGCAATCCCGGGATTTGAAAAAGCAGACTATTGCTGCAAGGACTGGGATGATATCCGCGTGCCAGCACATATCCAGATGGAAGGATATGATGCACCTCAGTATGCCAACGTACAGTATCCGTGGGAAGGTCACGAAGACATTCATCCGGGTGAGATTCCGGAGCACTTTAACCCGGTTGCAAGCTATGTGAAATACTTCGAAGTGCCGGAAGAAATGCAGGGAAAACGTCTCTTTATTTCTTTTCAGGGAGCAGAGAGCGGCATTGCATTATGGCTCAACGGACAGTTTGTAGGATATAGTGAAGACTCCTTTACACCGTCAGAATTTGAACTGACCGAGTATGTAAAAGAAGGTGAAAACAAACTTGCAGCACAGGTATTCAAATGGACAGCAAGCAGCTGGTGCGAGGACCAGGATTTCTATCGTTTCTCTGGAATCTACAGAGATGTTTATCTTTATACCGTGCCGGAGGTTCATGTTTATGACCTTCAGATCCGTGCAATCCCGGACGAAACTTTAAGTACAGCGGCACTTGAGATTGGAACAGATACCTGGGGCAAAGGTACAGTAAAGATCACTCTTTCCAAAGATGGAGAGACCGTGATTGAAGATAAAAAAGCACTCGACGGAGAGGAAATTTATTCCTGGAAAGTAGAAGATCCGGTACTCTGGAGTGCAGAAGATCCGCAGCTTTATGACCTTGTTTTAGAGGTTTATAACGAGGCAGGAGAACTTCAGGAAGTAGTTCCGCAGAAGGTTGGATTCCGTCGTTTTGAGATGAAAGACGGTATCATGACACTGAACGGAAAACGTATCGTATTCAAGGGCGTAAACCGTCATGAATTCAGCTCTGTGAGTGGAAGACACGTGTCCGAAGAAGAGCTTCGCAAAGACCTTAAGATCATGAAACAGAACAACATCAATGCAATCCGTACCTGCCATTATCCGGATGCATCCCTGATCTATCAGCTCTGCGATGAATACGGAATCTATATGATCGATGAGACAAACCTTGAATCTCATGGTTCCTGGGATGTTGCTGAATTTACGAAGGATTACACCTATGTTGTGCCGCATGACAAACCGGAATGGCTGGATATGATGCTTGATCGTGCAAATTCCATGTACCAGAGAGACAAAAACCACGCTGCGATCCTGATCTGGTCCTGCGGAAATGAATCTTTCGGAGGCAAGGATATTTTTGAAATGTCACAGTTCTTCCACAAGGAAGATCCGACCCGTCTGGTTCACTATGAAGGTCTTTGCCACGACCGCAGATATAACGATACCAGCGACATGGAAAGCCAGATGTATCCGTCTGTAGAAGCAATCAAGGAGTTCCTTGCAAAAGACAGTTCCAAGCCGTTTATCTGCTGTGAATATACCCACGCAATGGGAAATTCCTGTGGTGCAATGCACAAATATACCGATCTGACAGACGCAGAACCGAAGTATCAGGGTGGATTTATCTGGGATTATATTGACCAGTCTATCTACAAAAAAGACCGCTACGGAAAAGAATTCCAGGCATATGGTGGTGATTTTGGAGAACGTCCGACAGATTACAACTTCAGTGGAAATGGTATCGCATACGGCGGAAACAGAGATGCTTCTCCAAAGATGCAGGAAGTCAAATTCAACTACCAGAATATCACTGCAGAAGTCAGTGCAGACAGCGTAAAAGTCATCAACAAAAACCTGTTTGTAAGCACAGATATTTTTGATTGCAAAGTAACGGTTGCAAAGAATGGCAAAGTGATCCACAAGGCTTCTCTTGCAACTGCAGTTGCTCCATTAAGCGAAGAAACTTATGTACTTCCGCTTGCAAAAGAAGAGAAACCAGGCGAATATACGGTGACTGTTTCCTTCCATCTGAAAGAAGATAAAGCATGGGCAGAAGCAGGACATGAGGTGGCTTTTGGACAGTATGTATACCAGGTTGAAGAACCGAAAAAGACCTGCCCGGAAGGTGTAAAAGTGATCCGCAGCACACACAATATCGGTGTCAGAGGCGCACACTTTGAAGTACTTTTCTCTGTGTTAAACGGTGGTCTGGTATCTTATAAATATGCCGGAAAAGAGATGATCGAGGCAATTCCGAAGCCAAATTTCTGGCGTGCACCAACCGACAATGACTGTGGAAATCTTATGGGAATGCGCTATGGACAGTGGAAACTTGCCAGCATGTACTTAAGTCACAAAGACTTCCGCAAGGGACCGTATGGCCCGTCAAATATGCCAGAAGTAGAAGTGAATGAGAAGTCTGTAAAAGTAGCTTATACCTACATCATGCCGACTACACCGACCAGCGAATGCAAGCTTTCTTATGAAGTTTTCGGTGATGGAAGAGTGAAAACAACTCTTACGTATGACCCTGTTAAAGAACTCGGTGATATGCCGGAATTCGGTGTAATCTTCAAATTCAACGCAGATTATGACCGTGTAGAATGGTATGGACTTGGCGAGGCAGAAACTTATGCAGACCGTAAGAAAGGTGCAAAACTTGGTATTTATGCAAATATGGTTGCAGATAATATTGCAAGATATATGGTACCGCAGGAATGTGGCGCAAAAGAAGAAGTTCGCTGGGCAAAAGTAACCGACCGCAAGGGAAGAGGAATGCTCTTTGAGATGGATGAAAACAATGGGCCGATGATGTTCTCTGCACTTCCATACACACCTCATGAGATGGAAAATGCAATGCATCCATATGAGCTTCCGGAGGTTCATTACACTGTTGTACGTGTGGCAAAAGACCAGATGGGAATCGGTGGTGATGACAGCTGGGGAGCTCGTACACACGAAGAATACCTGTTGAAAACTGACAAGAAGATGGAATTTTCCTTTGTGTTTAAAGGACTTTAAGAGGCGAAAAAATGGCAAAAGAGATGAAATACAGACATTATCTTCATGGTGGAGATTACAATCCAGAACAGTGGCTTGACCGCCCGGATATTCTTCAAAAAGACATTGAATATTTCAAAAAAGCACACATCAATACTGTATCTGTAGGGATTTTTTCCTGGGCAGTTCTTGAACCAGAAGAGGGAAAATATAACTTTGACTGGTTAGAGGAAATTATCAATAATCTCTACAAAGAGGGCATCCATACTATTCTTGCAACACCGTCAGGAGCAAGACCAAAATGGATGGCAGACAAGTACGAAGAAGTTCTTCGTATGGATCCAGACAGAACAAGAAGATTCTTCGGAGGCAGACATAATCACTGCTTTACCTCTCCGGTATACAGAGAAAAAGTACATGCGATTGATAAGAAATTAGCTGAAAGATTTGGCAAACATCCGGCAGTTATGCTGTGGCATATCTCTAACGAGTTTGGAGGAGAATGCCACTGCCCGCTGTGCCAGGCTAAGTTCCGTGAATGGCTGAAAGAAAAATACGGCACGATCGAGAACCTTAATAGACGCTGGTGTACTACTTTCTGGAGCCATAGATATAATAGCTTTGACCAGATTGAAAGTCCGTCAACTAAAGGCGAAAATGAACTTCATGCACTGAAGCTTGACTGGAAGAGATTTGTGACATACCAGACGATCGACTTCATTAAAAATGAGGTTGATGCGATCCGCGAGGGTGGTTCTGAACTGCCTGTAACAGCAAATCTGATGTATGATTATGACGGTCTGGATTACAAAAAATTCAAGGATGTTCTGGACGTGGTATCTTGGGATAATTATCCAAGCTGGCACAAAAAAGAAGAATATCTTACTGCAGTTGATGCGGAAATGCAGCATGATCTGATGCGCAGTATCAGGAAGGAACCATTCCTTCTTATGGAATCCTGTCCGTCTGCAACGAACTGGAAACCGATCAACAAACTTAAAAAACCGGGAATGCATCTGGCTGCATCTCTCCAGGCTGTAGCACATGGTTCTGACAGCGTGCTGTATTTCCAGCTTCGCCAGAGCCAGGGAGCTTCGGAGAAGTTCCATGGTGCAGTGATCGATCATTATGGCGGAGATGATACCCGCGTTTTCCGCGAAGTAACAGAGGTTGGCGAGGCTCTTGAGCAGATCCAGGAGACGGTTGGAACCAGCATGAGATCGCAGGCGGCTGTTCTCTATGACCGTGAGAACGACTGGGCGATCGCTGATGTGCAGGGACCACGAAATGTAGATATGCACTACCGCGAAGCAGTCCAGAAAAACTACCGTGCTCTGAGAGAACAGGGGCTGAATGTGGATGTGATCGCAATGGAACATTCCCTTTCCGATTATAAAGTTCTGGCGGCTCCGATGGCATATATGTTCAAAGATGGATACGAAGAAAAGCTTCGCACTTATGTGGAAAACGGCGGAACTCTGGTGCTTTCCTACTGGTCGGGACTGGTTGACGGCACCGACAGATGCTTCCTTGGCGGAACTCCGTATGGGCTTATGGATGTGGCAGGACTCCGCAGCACAGAGACAGATGCGCTTTATGACTGGGAAGAAAACCATGCGATCCCGGAGGCAGGAAGCCATCTTGGAATCAGCAATGTATATACTTGCAAAAACCTTTGCGAACTGGTCAAAGTTTCTGATGCAGAAGTGCTGATGCGTTATGGCGAAGACTTCTATCAGGGATATCCGGTGCTGACACACAAGGCATTTGGCAAAGGCCATGTATATTATGTATGCGCGGACATGGAGCTTGGATTCTACCAGGATTTCTATGGCAGAGTAGCAGCAGAAGCAGGTCTGAAATCTCCAATAGAGATTATTCCGGAAGGAGTTTCTGTAACAGTAAGAGAAAACGAGGATACCGAATATCTCTTCATCCAGAACTATGCGCGTAAGCCACAGGCTGTTCCGGTTCCGGCAGAGTATGAATTGCTTTATGGAACAGAGAGTGAAGTCATGGCTCCGCTGCAGACAAGGATTCTGAAGAAACACAAATAGAACAGAGATAATGTCTTCAATACTGTTTTGAAGCTAATAACAAAGTGTTTTAAAGGAAATGGTGCAGTCTCAGAGATGGGACGCACCTTTTTTGATATTTTCACATATAGAAAAATTCTATTAAATTGACGAAAATGCCTAATTAATGATAAAATAGTAACTAGATAATGCAAGGAGTATGCTGACAGAAAAATTGAAATAACAAAAAGAGTGACTGGACAAGGAATTGTTCCTGAAGGAGAGATATCATGAACTCTAATACAGAATTGATTATTTACACAACTGACGATGGAGTTACAAAAGTTGAGGCAACTTTTGATGGCGATACTGTCTGGCTGTCACAGGAACAGATGGGAGAATTGTTCCAGAGGGATAAATCTACGATTTCCCGACATATCAGAAACATTTTTACAGAAGGAGAATTAGATGAGAAAGTGGTTGTTGCAGAAATTGCAACAACCAGTCCTCATGGTGCAATGAAGGGGAAAACTCAGAATAATATTACAAGAGTTTATAATCTTGATGTTATTATTTCTGTTGGGTATCGTGTAAAATCTCTTCGTGGTACGCAGTTTAGAATTTGGGCTACAGGAATTTTAAAAGAATATATGCAACAAGTATCGATTATAATCCGAAGGCACCGGAATCAGTCAGGTTTTTTAAGATTGTTCAAAATAAATTGCATTTTGCAGCTCACGGACATACAGCTGCAGAAGTTATATATGAGCGTGCTGATGCAGAAAAACCGTTTATGGGATTGAAATCATTTGCAGGTGAAATACCGGCACTTAAAGATATTGGTATTGCTAAGAATTATTTGACTGAAACAGAACTTAAAGTTCTTAATAATCTTGTTTCCGGATATTTCGATTTTGCTGAAATCAGCGCTCTTGAGCGTAGACCTATGTATATGAAGGACTACATAAATCAACTTGATACAATTTTGTCTTCGAGTAACAGAAAACTTCTGCAAAATAGTGGGACGATTAGTCATACGCAGGCACTTGAAAAAGCAAAACAAGAATATCGAAAATATCAAGAGAAAACAATTGCGCCTGTCGAGCAAGCGTATTTAGATACCATTCATGATCTTGAAAAAGAGGCAAAAAAACAAATCAGAAATAGAAAATAGTTTGCATTAAAGCACAACCAATGAAATTTTATTCAAAGGTTGTGCTTTAAGTTTAATTCTTTAAGCAAATTTTCCTAAGAAACAGATGGCTGATAATCAGGAGAGCCATTTTTATAGGTGTTCATAATTGCCTGTTCGTCGGGTGCAGGCAGATCATCGAGATGTTATGATGTATACAGAAGAGATGCCGTGTTACGGAAAACAGTAACATGGCTGATGGAGGAATATGTTTATGAAATTTTTTCATTTATCGGACTTGCATATAGGATTAAAACTCATGAACCATGACATGAGAGAAGATCAGGAATATATTTTGTCGGAAGTTATCGAGGTGGCAGGTCGGGAAAAGCCGGATGCCATTGTGATCGCAGGGGATATTTACGATAAAGCAGTTCCATCGGCAGAGGCAGTGGAAGTTTTTGATCAGTTTCTGGAGAAGCTGACAGAGGCAGTTCCAGAAGCTGTGATTATGATGATCAGCGGAAACCACGACAGTGCTCCGAGAATTGACTGTTTTCGAAAAGTTTTGTCCCACCAGAAAGTATATATGGTTGGTCAGCCACCGAGAACAGAAGAAGAATACATTGAAAAAGTTATCCTGGAAGATAAGGATGGAAAGGTGAATTTTTATCTTCTTCCGTTTGTAAAACCATCTATGGTGAAACAGGTTGTGGGAGTGGATGAGAATGGAAACAATCTTTCTTATAATGAAACACTTCATCGTCTGCTCGGACGTGAAAAAATTAATTCAGACGAGCGAAATGTACTTGTCAGTCACCAGTTTTATCTTCCTGCCGGAAAGAAAGCGGAAGAAATAGAACGAATGGATTCAGAGATCCGTACCGTTGGAAATATTGATGAAGTATCAGCGGATGTGTTGGAAAAATTTGATTATGCAGCTCTTGGACATATCCATAAACCAATGAAAGTTGGCAGTAAATTATACCGTTATTGCGGAACTCCGCTTGCCTGCTCTGTGAGTGAAGCACAGCAGCAAAAAGGCATTATTATGGTAGAAATGGGTGTAAAAGGAGAGGTAAAAACAACAATTTTACCGCTTGAACCGTTGCGACAGGTGAAGGTTGTAAAAGGAACTCTGGAGGAGGTTTTGAAAGAATCCTGTAAGGATTATGTGACTGTGATCCTGACAGATAAGGCGGATCTGGATGTGATTGATATGCAGGAACGTATCCGTCTGGCATTTCCGAATCTGCTGGAGATCCGGAGGGAAAATCAGCGGAAAACGGATTATACCAGAACGTTACAGACAGAAGAATTGCTGGATCCGTATGAGCTGTGCTGCTCTTTCCTGAAAGATCTGGACGAAGAAGAAAAGATGATTTTGCAGGATGTACTACATACGGTTCAGGGGGTGAAATAAATGAAACCTTTACGTTTAAAAATGCAGGCATTTGGCTCATATGGTAAAGAAACTACAATTGATTTTGAGAAAGTAAATCAGAATCTTTTTCTTATAACCGGGGATACCGGAGCGGGAAAAACGACGATCTTTGATGCGATCGTTTTTGCTTTATATGGAGAAGCCAGCTCTTCTTTAAACAAAAAAGAAGGCGTAGTTCTGCAGAGCCAGTATGTGGATTTTGATTCAGAACCGTATGTCGAACTTGTCTTTTCGGAAGGCCGTGATGAAAAACGGGAAATCTATACAGTGCGCCGTGTTCCGAGACATCTCAAAACGATCACAAGAGGTGCAAACAAGGGTAAACCAAAAGAAAATACAGGTTCGGTAAGTCTGATCATGCCGGATGGAATGGAATATCCATCAAAAGAAACGGATCGTAAACTGCAGGAGATCGTAGGCCTGACAAAGAGTCAGTTTATGCAGGTTGCTATGATTGCACAGGGAGAATTTATGGATCTCCTCCGTGCAAAATCAGATGATAAAAAAGTAATTTTTAGAAAGCTTTTTAACACAGAAATGTATCAGGATATTGTGGCAGAATTGGGTAATCGAAAGCGCGCAAAAGAGAAAGAAATCGCAGTTCTGAAAACACAATGTCAGGGAGAAGTGAGCAGGATCCGTATACCTGAAACATATGAATCAGAGACTCTGAAACAGTTGAAAAAACAACTGGAAGATGGTGAGATGACACGCCTTACTGACTTTCTGGAAGAAGTGGAAAAACTGTGTGACTGGCTGGAAAAATATACTGATCTGGCAGAAAAAGATTATCGGAAATCGGTTGAAAACAGAGACAAAAAAAGAGAACTATATACCAGGGCGGAAGCACTTTTAAAATGGTTTGATCAGTTGGAAACTGCGGAACAGAAACTGCAGGAATGTGCAGATGATGAAGTAAAAATAGTGAAAACAACAGCCCTGATCAGCCGTATCAGAAATGCGTATGAGATCAGAGAGACCGGTGTTCTCTTAAATGATGCGGAGAGACGACTGACAGAATTGGAACAATCATTAAAGACTCAGGAAAAACAGTTGCCAATATTGGAAGAAACGCGGAAAACAGCGGAAAATGCAGAGGAACAGAAAAAGCTGATTTGCGATCAGGAATTGCAGAATTGCAGTAAAATCTCAGAAAAAGTCCAGAAGGCACTGGAGCTTTTTGAACAGATAAAGAGACTTCATACACAGGCAGAAGCAGACAGGAAAAACTGTGCTCTGGCAACAGAAAACACAAAGAAAGTGCGAAAGCAGCAGGAGGCTCTGGAAGAGCAGGAAACACAGTGGAAAAAACAGAGTGAAGAGTTGGCTGAAGTGGATAAGAAGCTGGTACTCGCAGAGAATAAAAAGCAGGAAGCAGATGCGGTTTCAAAGGAGATCGTGGATGTTCAGAACTTGAGAAATCAGGCAGAACAGTGCCGCAAAAAAGCAATTAAAACACGAGAAACTTATGCAAATATAACGAAAAAATATAATGATGCAAACACAGAATACGAAGAAGTAAGACTGCATTTTTTGAATGCGCAGGCTGGTTTTCTTGCTGCAGAATTAGAATCGGGAAAACCCTGCCCGGTGTGCGGTTCTACAGAACATCCACATCCTGCGAAAAAAGGTGTGGAATCTGTGGATATCTCTGAGGAAAAACTGCAAAATATGCAGACAAATGTGGATAAACTGCGTAAAGATCAGGAAAAAGCTGCTGGGGATGCAGCGGCGGCCAGATCAGAATACGATACACGAAAAGATACCTATATTGCCAGTGTACAAAAGCTCCAGGAACGTTTGCATAGAAGTGTTTCTTCTATAACAGAGCAGTCAAGTGTGACGGAAATGAGCAATGCTCTGGAAAACTGGAAGCAGCAGCTGGCAGAAGAACTGAACAATTTACAGAGGAGTGCACGCCTTCTGGTAAAAATCCGTGAAGCACTTCAAAATATGGAAAAGCAGAAAAAACAGTTGCAGGACACTTATGATGAGTGTACAGAGAAAGAAAAAGCTGCTGTTGAAAAACTGGCAGGAAGTGAAGCCGCGCTGGAAAATGTAAAAGGGTCCGTTGAATTTAAGACCGAAGAAGAGGCAAGGGCGGCACTGATTCAGGCTGAAAGCAGTAAAAACCAGGCAGAAGAAGTGTATCAGAAAGTTCTGTCAGAAGCGAAGAAAGCCGCAAATGCGCAGAAACAGGCAGAAACCCTGATCAGCCGTTACCAGCAGGAGATTCCGGAACAGAAGAAGTGTGTGGAAGATCGAAAAACTTCTTATACAGAAGTAATGGAAATAAAGCAGATGACAGAATCTGAATGGAAAGAGCTTGTGGAGACGTACAGCCGTGAAGCGGCAGAAGAGTTTCAGAAAACGGTTAATGCTTATTATGAAAAGAAGTCAGCAGCGCAGGCACAGAAAGATTCTGCAGAGAGCGCGATTGGAGAAGAGCAGAAACCTGTTCTGGAAGAAATTCAGAAAGAGAGAGAAGCTGCAGAGACAGAATATCAGGAAAAAGAAAAGATTTATAACCAATTGCGAATGGATAACAGGGATGACAGAGAGGTCTTTGACGCACTTTCCGGAAGGCTGGAAGAGAGAAAAACAATCGTGGAAGAACATGCGCGGATCGATGCGCTGTACCGCATGACTTCCGGAAACGTCAGTGGCTCACGTATGGATTTGGAAACTTATGTACAGCGGTATTATCTGGAACATATTTTATACGCGGCGAATCGACGCTTTCAGGAAATGTCTGCCGGACAGTTTGAACTTCGTATGTATGATCTGGAAAAAGCTGGTGAAGGAAAGAACAGAGGGCTTGATCTGATGGTGTATTCTACTGTAACAGGGAAGGAGCGAGAGGTTCGTACACTTTCAGGTGGAGAATCCTTCATGGCAGCGTTGTCCCTGGCACTTGGAATGGCGGATCAGATTCAGCAGAGCTCAGCAGCAATCAATCTGGACATGATGTTTATTGATGAGGGATTTGGCTCTCTCGATGAGCATTCCAGAAACCAGGCAGTCCGTGTATTGCAGGAAATGGCAGAAGGCTCGAGGCTGATCGGAATCATTTCTCATGTGTCGGAGTTGAAACAGGAGATTGAAGATCAGTTGCTCGTAAACAAAGATGAGAATGGAAGCCATGTGAAATGGCAGATCAGCTGATTTTCGGTAAAAATATAAAAGCAGGGAATAGAAGTATTAGAGAATGTTAGGAGAAAAATGACAGAAGAAACTTTGGAAAAACTGGCGCAGTTGCTGGAACAGGATCAATTTGAACTGCTTATTCCGGAGAAGATGCGGACAGAATCGGGAAGAATATCGGATAAGGGATCAGCCAGCATGGATATTCCATTGGTATATCTGATGAATGATGCGGTCGAGAGCTTTCTGGTTTTTCGAAATGTTCGTATGACGGGGGAATATCACAGCGATTATCAGGGAGAACTGCAGGCATCCATGACCAGGCAGGATGGCAGATTTGTGCTTGTCATAAAACAGGATGATACAGTGCTGACATTGTTTTTTGAGGATCTGGAATTGGAAGTCCATCTGTATGAATATGCATATACCGGACATTTCTGGGTAAAAGACTATGAATATTTGCGACAATTGGAGTATCGCCTTGCGATTCTCAGGGATAAATATGATTATCTTGGTGAGGCATATTGCACGGAAGAAGAAATAAAACTGGCGGCACTTGTAGAATTTCCACCATTAAATTATTGCTGCTATCCGGCAGTACCGGAGAAATATATCGTGCCCAGGGAAAATCCCTGGATACCTTCTGAAAAAGCAATTGTTTATATGAAAGAACTGGCAGCGGAATGTGAGGATACTTCTTTACTGAAAATGTTAGAATTCTATAGAAAGCATCCTGCGAAATTCTGGGCGAAGAGACTTGCAGTTATGCTGCATCAGACGAAGCACAGCAGAATTGTAGATCTGTTGTCCGAGAGACTGCAGCAGGCAACGGCAGATTATCCAAGAAGATTTTTTGGAGATGATGTGGAACGGAGGTATCAGCAAGCATTAGAAAGAGCAAAGCAGCGCCAGAGGGAGTTGAAGAGCCAGGGAATTCGTGCAGATCTTCTGAGAGAAGAACCTTTTACGATTGCGCGTGATTCTCTGAATTATAAACTGTATCTTATGATATGGAAAGAACAGAAGGGGAATCGAGTAACAGAAATAGAAGAATATATCTGTGAATAATAGATTCTTAAAGCCAAAAGCTGTATTAGCAGGAGAAAACCTGAAATACAGCTTTTGTTGTTCTTTTGAAATATGGAAAGTTATGCTTTTTTCATTTTGCCAAGTTCTCTGCGGGCAAAAACAACTGCAAGTACAAACGCGGCAGTATCTGCAATCGGTCCTGCATACATAACGCCATCAATTCCCATAAGCATAGGGAAGATAATGATCAGTGGAAGCAGAAAGATCACCTGTCTGGTGAGAGACATGATGATACCGAGGCCAGCCTTTCCTATAGAAGTAAAAAATCCGGAGGACATCGGCTGGATACCATTTGCGAAAGTCAGGAGCATAAAAATCCTCAGATAATTTTCTGCGAATTTAAAGTACAGATCGCTTCCGCCGCCAAACATGCTGATAATCTGATGTGGAAAGATCTGGAAGCACAGGAAAAAGAATGTGGCAATGATCGTACATGCTGTTGCAGAATAACGATATGCCTGACGAACACGGTCGTATTTTTTAGCTCCATAGTTAAAGCCCCAGATAGGCTGTGCACCCTGGGCAATTCCAATGCAGATCGCAAGAAAAACCATATTTACTTTTGACACAATCCCAACGCATGCAATCGGGATATCACTTCCATAAACAGAAGACGCTCCGTAATAACGAAGAGTGTTATTCATTACAATCTGGACAGCACCAATTGCAATCTGGTTGATGCACGAAGCAAGTCCAAGCGAAGAGATTGCTTTGAGGTGGATCAGCTGAGGCTTAAACATATTTCTTTCCAGATGCATATGGCGAAATTTTGCAAAATAAAGTACAACCAGCATGGCAGAAATAAATTGGCCGATGACAGTAGCCCATGCACCGCCCTTGATTCCCCATTTGAAACCAAAGATAAACAGTGGGTCAAGAATTGTGTTGATGATCGCTCCGATCAGAGTGCAGACCATAGAATAAGTGGGACTGCGGTCAGCACGAATCAGGTGGTTGCCGCCGACGGACAAGGTGAAGAATGGAAGTCCGATAGCAATAATGCCTACATAATCAATTGCATAAGGCATTACGGTATCCGTCGCTCCAAAGAAGTTGAGCAGCGGTTTCAGAAAGATCAAAATCGCTGCGGCAATGGCTGTACCTATAATAACAAGTGTCGATAATGCACTTCCTGCAATCTCGCTTGCTTTTCGTTCTCTTCCGGCTCCCATTTCAAGATTGTAGTTAGATGCACCGCCGATTCCGAGGAGCAGTGCAGCGGCAGTTGAAATGGTTGTGACTGGAAATGCGATGTTTGTGGCAGCATTTCCGAGCATGCCGACACCCTGACCGATAAAAATCTGGTCTACGATATTATAGAGAGCATTGACCAGCATGCTGATGATAGCCGGGATTGCAAATTTAGCAAGGAGGCGGCCGGTTGGAGCTATGCCTAATGGGTTGTCTGTATTTGCATTGGCGGTTGAAAGATTAGATTGAGATTTCAAGATAAATGACCTCTTTCTTCTATAGTATAAGATGTTTTTTATAAAGCCTGATTCAGGGCTGTTTATTAAGTATAACACAAAAAATAAAAAAAGTTCAAAAAAGTGTTGACAGATTCTTTTTATAGTGGTATTC
>OBWW01001048.1_pt1 | contig 14434 bp, 14 predicted proteins | sample 1538091 | NCBI WGS metagenome assembly OBWW01 (sample SAMEA2580125, study PRJEB22360) | human gut metagenome | biome: human gut; feature: human-associated habitat; material: faeces | place: Denmark | collected 2008/2010 | reverse complement strand
CCTTTGCAAAGGTGTAAGCCATACCTCCGCCGATAATCAGGGTGTCAACCTTGTCTAACAGGTTGTTGATTACATTAATCTTATCGGAAACCTTGGCGCCGCCCAGAATGGCCACGAATGGACGAACCGGATTCTCAACCGCCTGTCCTAAGAACCTGATTTCCTTTTCCATCAGGTATCCCACCACGTTCTCCTTGGTAAATCTGGTAACGCCTACGTTGGAGCAGTGTGCCCTGTGGGCTGTGCCGAATGCGTCGTTTACGAAAATGCCGTCACACAGGTCAGCCAGCTCTTTTGCATAAGACTCGCTTGCAGCATCGCCGTCTTTGAATTTGGTCTCCTCAACTCTGTAACGGGTATTCTGAAGAAGCAGAACCTCTCCGTCCTTTAACTCGGCAGCTACCTTCTGTGTCTCAGGTCCTGTAACCTTTGGATCGTCCACAAACTTAACCTCTACGCCCAGTCTTTCGCTCAGAGCAGGAGCAACAGGAGCAAGGCTCATCTCCGGAACGGGCTCGCCCTTTGGCTTGCCTAAATGGGAGCACAGGATAACCTTGGCGCCCTGGTCAAGAAGCTTCTTTATGGTAGGGATAGCTCCGTCAATACGGTTATAGTTCTGGATAACGCCTTCCTTTAACGGAACGTTGAAATCACAGCGTACCAGTACTTTTTTTCCCTGTAAATCTTTTAAATCATCAACTGTTTTCTTGTTTAACATATTTCTTTCCCCTTTCAGAGTCATTGATACATTTGGCGAACAAAGGGCCCGGCCCAAACGACCGGACCCTTCATGAGTCTACTTAGAAATTACTGTCCTGTTGTCACAATTAGCCTAACTCAGCAAAGTACTTGATTGTCCTTACCATCTGGCTTGTGTAGGAGTTCTCATTGTCATACCATGAAACAACCTGTACTTCATACAGATCATCTGCAATCTGAGCTACCATGGTCTGTGTTGCATCGAACAGAGAACCATATCTCATGCCGATAACGTCGGAAGATACGATGGCATCCTCATTGTATCCAAAGGACTCGCTGGCAGCTGCCTTCATAGCTGCGTTGATGTCTTCCTTTGTAACACCAGCCTTCTTAACAACAGCTGTTAAGATTGTGGTGGAACCGGTTGGTACAGGTACACGCTGTGCGGAACCGATTAACTTGCCGTTCAGCTCTGGGATAACCAGGCCGATAGCCTTAGCTGCACCAGTGGAGTTAGGAACGATGTTAGCTGCGCCGGCTCTTGCTCTTCTTAAATCGCCTTTTCTGTGTGGTCCGTCCAGAATCATCTGATCGCCTGTGTAAGCGTGGATGGTGGACATGATACCGCTCTGGATAGGAGCATAATCATTCAGAGCCTTAGCCATAGGAGCTAAGCAGTTTGTTGTACAGGAAGCTGCGGAGATAATCTTATCATCAGCTGTCAGTACATTCTCATTAACGCTGTATACAATAGTAGGAAGGTCATTGCCTGCAGGAGCGGAGATAACAACTTTCTTAGCGCCTGCCTCGATGTGTGCCTGAGCTTTGTCCTTAGAGCAGTAGAATCCTGTACACTCCAGAACTACGTCTACGCCGATTTCGCCCCATGGAAGATCAGCAGCCTTTGGCTCCTTGTAGATGGTGATTTTCTTGCCGTCTACAGTGATGGAATCCTCTCCAGCCTCAACAGTGTGCAGACCCTGGCCATAAACGCCGGCATATCCGCCCTGTGCTGTATCATACTTTAACAGATGAGCTAACATCTTAGGATCGGTTAAGTCATTGATAGCTACTACATCGTAACCTTCTGCTCCGAACATCTGACGGAAAGCCAGACGTCCAATACGTCCAAATCCATTAATCGCTACTTTTACTGCCATGATTCAATTCCTCCTAGTTTGTTAAAAAATATATTATTGTTAAATATTAATCAACTTCTCTCTATTGTAATCAATTTCTAAAGAAATGGCAAGTCCTTTTTTTATTTTTACGGATCTTTGACCTTTTTATACGAAGAAAAGACTGGAATCTTGCCATTCGGGTATTTTCTGCTATAATGTTGTTATGAAATGCGTATGAAAATGCCGGTATTAATAAAAATACTGCTGTTTTTTTATTAAGAAGCTATTATTTATATAGAAGCAAAGGAGAAGCTCCGATGATATACGACTGCCATCTGCACACTGAATTTTCCGGTGACTCCAACACCCCCATCAGCCTGCAGATTGAGAAAGCCATAGAACTGGGCATGAAGGAGATGTGCATTACCGACCACCACGACTACGATTCCGGATTCTGCGACTGTGATTTTATCCTGGATATCCCCACCTATCTCACGTCCCTGCGCATGCTCCAGGCAGAGTACAGGGACCGCATCCGCATCAACATCGGAATCGAGCTGGGACTTCAGGATCATCTTAAGGAATATTTGGAGCACTTTGTAAAGCGCTACGGGGATTCCTTTGATTTCATCATCGGATCCAGCCATTTTGTAAAGAGCATGGACCCATATGACCCGGAATACTGGAACAAGCGGGGCGAGGTGCCCGGCTTTGAGGATTTCTTTGAAGCCTCCCTGGTGCGTGTCAGAGACCTGTGCCGCACCTTTGATTCCTTTGGCCATCTGGATTATGCGGTGCGCTACGCTCCCCACCAGAATGACTTTTACGACTACCGGCATCTGAGCCAGTGGATTGACCCTCTCTTAAAGATTCTTATTGAAAACGGCAAATCCCTGGAGTGCAACACAGGCGGTTTCAAGTACGGCCTGGGCCAGCCCAATCCCTGCCGGAAGATTCTCATGCGCTACCGGGAGCTGGGAGGCGAGATGATAACCATTGGATCCGACGCCCATACCCCGGAATATGTGGGTTATGCCTTTGACACCTGCCGCGAACTGCTGTCTGACTGCGGTTATAGATATTTTACCGTGTACCATGGCAGAAAGCCGGAATTCATTCCTCTTTAGCCGGAAGTTTCCGTCTGCGTCTGAAAACGCCGTACAATCTTTTACCTCAAGACTGTACGGCATTTATTATATTTATGTATTTAGTTTAATATGTCTATGCACCTCATCCCGCACTTTCCGTCTTCATGGCCGTCTTTACATCCTTAAGAAACTGCTCCCATGCGTCCTCATGCTCCACATAATACTTGGGGCAGAGTTTTTCATTCACATCATAATGGCGTATAACGTCCCCGGGCGTCAGTTTCAGCTGCCTGCAGAGGAAGGCTGTCAAATCCACCAGGGATTCATAGGTGGCATCATTGAACTTTCCGCTGTCGTCCGGATGGCACACCTCTATGGCGACTGTGGTGTTGTTTAAAGGGGCATTGGCATAGGCAATCTCATTTACAGGGATGCACTGGATAACTTCACCTTCCAGCCCCACCACAAAATGGCTGCTGGCAGACGAACCGCTTTTTTGCGGGTCCTGGTCAGCCAGGCTGTCAAAATAGTCCCTGTTATTCTTGGCCGTGGAGCCGGGATTGGCCACATAGTGTATGACAATCTTATCCACCTTCTGACGCCCCACGTCCGGTCTGGAAAATATATTCTTCCTTATAAAATCCTGCTCTACATAATCCGGCACCTCCACCGCCTTCAAATCCACGGTATAAGGCCGCTCCCATCCCCAGAGGTAATAGCCTCCGCCCAGACCGGCGCCGGCGCCCAATATGAGCACCAGCAAAAGTGCAAGGAAGGACACGCCTTTGCCCGAACGGTTCCGGTGTTCTCCTGAGCCTGAATTTCCTGCTTTTTTACTTCTTTGGGACCGGTCAGCCTTCTTTCCGGTGTTCTGGACCTCCTGCGCCGTTCTGTCAGCAGACTTTCTGGCTGCAGATGTTCTGGCTGCAGACGTTCTGGCCTCCGGCACCCCATCTCCTATACCGGGCTTTCTCCTGGAAATCCGCTCTCGTCTGGGCCTGCCCCCTATGTAGGAATCCCCCACAGGAGGATTCTGCCGGCCTGACGCAGGCCTGTTGGGCTCCAGCGGTACCTGCCGGATATCTTCGTATTCTCTCATCCTGTCTATATCGTTGGTCCGTTCCTCTTTCATCCTTTCGTACACCTTTCATTGATTCATGTTCCGCTGATTCTGTCACATGAACAATATAACATTTTTCAGCCTAAAACACAATGGATGTTGCATTTTATAAACCAATCTGTAAAATCTTAAAATAGATGCAACTTTATCCCCGCCTCAGACGTCTAACAGTCAGAAGGATACGAAAGGAGGATGCAGATACATGGGCTTATACAACAATACGGCGGAAACAGAACGTCTCCTTACAGAAAATTATGAACGCTACTACCGCCTGGCATTTAAGCTGATGCGAAACCAGGATGATGCCCTGGATGTAGTCCAGGAAAGCGCCTATCGGGCAATTAAGGACTGCAAAGGGGTCAGAAATAAAGACTACCTGTCCACATGGATTTACCGGATCGTGGTCAACACAAGCCTGGATATGCTGCGCAGGAAAAAGAAAGAAACACCCACAGAAGAAATGCCGGAGACTCCCACAGAGGACCATTACCAGGACCTGGACTTAAAACAGATGATAAACCGGCTGGATGACAAAAGCAGGACCGTCATCATACTGCGGTATTTTGAGGATCTTAAATTAGAAGATATTGCTGATATAGTAGGTGAAAATCTCAATACAGTAAAGGCCAGGCTTTACCGTACCCTGAAAAAACTAAGGCTGGAACTGGAGCCAATGCCCTTGGGCGCAAACCAGAACCATTTTTCAGAAAGGAGCCATGCTCATGAAACAGGAAGAAAACAGACCGATGGATAAGCTGAAATCAGATTATGAAAGCATACCGGTTCCAACGGAAGCAAAGGAACGCATGCTTGCGGGCATTGCCCAGGCAAAAAAAGAACAGAAAGGTGTGATTATCATGAAATTCGCAAAAAAACCGGGCGGGGCCGCTGCCGCTGCCATGATTGCCATTACCGTGCTGGCCAACGCCACTCCGGCCCTTGCCAATGCCATGGAACAGATTCCGGTCATTGGATCCATTGCAAAGGTGGTAACCTTCCGCACCTATGAAGATAAAAAAGATAATTTTGAGGCAGATATCAAGGTTCCCCAGGTGACGATTGAAGGGACCGAGGGCGCCCAGGTACCGGCCAACAAATCCATAGAGGATTACGGCAATGAGCTTATCGCCATGTACGAGGAAGAATTGTCCAGGGACAACGGAGAGGGGCACTATGGCCTGGATTCACAGTATGAAGTGGTGACAGACAACAGCAAATACCTGTCCATCCGCATTGATACCACCCTTACCATGGCCAGCGGCACTCAGTTTGTCAAGGTATTTACCATAGATAAGGTTACCGGCAGCATCATCTCCTTAAAAGACCTGTTCCATGACCGTCCGGAAATGCTGGAGGCCGTCAGCGATAATATAAAGAGCCAGATGGCCCAACAGATGGCAAAGGATGACTCTGTGGTGTACTTCTACCAATCCGATATGCCGGATGAGGATTTCAAGGGACTAACAGGCGATGAAAGTTATTACTTCAATGAAAACGGCGAACTTGTGATTACCTTTAATGAATATGATGTGGCGCCGGGATACATGGGTGCCGTACAATTCACCATTCCCGGTTCCGTTACAGGTACCTTTTAAATACTGAATCCTGCCATGCATATTTTCCATCCCCGCCTTCCATACTAATCCTGAGGTGATGAATATGATAGAGCGAGATGAACTTCCCATTGGATTTACCATGGAGCTGGCCATGAATCCCGAAGCCATGAGCCGTTTCTCCGGTCTTACGGAGCCGGAGCAGAAACAGGTGGTAAACAGGGCCAGAAACATAATGAGCCATGAGGAAATGCGCAACTACGTGGAAAATATGTTTACGGAAGGATGATGGCACATGGACAGAATACAGACACCCGGAAAGCAGGATCCCGGCAGACAGGAACCCCTGGAACTTCCAGGAAGAAACAGCAGCACCTATGGGGATGGAGACATTCCTGAAATAGATTTACCCGGCGCTGATAACGCCACCCATGATTTTCCTCAGGAATTTCCTGAAAACCGCATGCAGTCCTGATGAATCAGGGCTGCATTTTTCCGCGCACTTTTCCCCCCTTCCTTCCCGGGCCGGCGCCTGCAATCGTCACAGCACAAAACAGCACAATGCCCGGAGGACCGCAGATACGGCCCGCTCCGGGCATTGTGCTGGTATGTGTTCTGTTTCAGGTACAGTCCTTACGGACTGTCCTCATTGCATAAACGGAGGAGGAGGGATTTGAACCCTCGCGCCGGTGCTACCGACCTACTGGTGTTCGAAGCCAGACCCTTCAGCCACTTGGGTACTCCTCCAAAAAAATGCCAACTACTGCATTATACACTAAAATCCGTGTTTTGTGTAGTAGTTGGCGTTAATTTTTTAGACATTTTCGCAAATTCTAAAACTGCCTTTCATACAGCCTCAAATTTCCTCTAACTGGCTGCTGCCTGCATCTCGGTATATTCCGCAGGATTTGGAACAGGCACATCCACGGGCTGGCCGGGATCCGCTATTCCCACATCGCCGTCCAGATTCACACTGAAGGTCTCACCCTGCATGGTCATATCCATATCCATCTTAAGGCGCATCTTAATGCAGTCGCCGGCCGGATTAACCACATATTCTCCGCGGATATTGTGAAGCTTCATATCAAGGCCGTCCAGCATGCCTGTAAGTCCGGTGGAACCCAGTACCATCTGCATGTACTCGTTCATCTTGGCATCATTGATGGTATAGCCGATGACCTTGTTCTCTCCCTCATCCCACAGGCTAAAGTCTCCAACCAAATCTTCCGGCACATCGAATGCCTTGGATGACGCCAGGGCCTGGTTCATCATGTCTCCCATGGCCACAGGGTACTTAACCTTCTGGCCCAGCATATCCATGTAGATATAACCGTCCAGATAATACATGGAATAGGTGATAGGCTCACTTTCCGGAACCGTCATACGGCAATAGGCCATGTAGCGCATCTGGCTGGGATCCTGTATATGATTCATCTTCATATTCATCTCCAGCCGCATATCAACGGGACCAATACCTTCATTCTCAAACAGGCTGCCTGACATCTTCATCTTGAAATCGTAAAAGGCGTTCATATCCGTCATGTTCTGGTTTCTGGCTTCCACTGCCTTGTACAGCTCCAATGCTTCCTGTGACTGGGCCGCATAGGCGGTCATGGGACATAAAAGGGCAACTCCCAGAACCACTGCCGCCAGACGTTTCATCAATTTCATGTAATCCCTCCTTGTCTTAAACAAACCTTTGGTGTTATGTCCATTGTAACGCATCAGGTATTATTTGTAAATGTGGAAGGATTTACGTTTTCCTTACATTTACAATTGTTCTTTATTGTCCAAAATACTGGTTCACCCCGGCCACCAGACCGTCTGCCAGCGTGTCCAGCGTGGCCGAAGAGTGGTCGGATGCCTTATCTCCCAGCTCTATATCCACAGAAGGCACCGTGGAAAAGGAAGTCTGGGTCAGATCCATGGCCATGGAGCCGCCGGAAAATATCTTGACTCCCGCCCCCTTAAGGCCAGCCACCAGGCTTTCACCAAGGGCGTTGTGCTGCTGCCAGTGGGACTTTACAGGTTCCATGCTGCGGTATGACTCCACATTGGGAACACTCATGTAAAATGCCCCTTTGTTATTGGTGGTGGAATCCCAGTGAAGGGCAATATGGCAGTCGCTTGCATTGTTGGCAATGACGGTTCTGGCTATGTTGTCCAGCTGGACATCGTCGCTCTCCCGGATCATCAGCACATCATATCCTGCCGCCAGCAGCTTATCCTTAAGTATTTTTGCCATGGACAGCGTCACCTTACTCTCAGGAGTTCCGTCAGAAAAGGTCATGCCGCCTGACACGGCTGCCGCAGAGGTGGCCCCTGCGCCGGTAGTGCCTCCGGTTACCTTGGGAGTGCCGTCGGGATGACACTGCGTCTTGACAGAAGCTCCCCCCTTTGTTCCATGACCCGCGTTGACACAAACCGTGATGCCTTTGGGATTGGCTGCCTCGGAACGGTACAGGACTGCCGCACCCGAATTAATCTTGGAAAACTCCGCGTATTTCCACGAAGGATTCAGGGTTACCTCCCCGCTGTCCACACATGCCTGAGGCGGCAAAGCTGCGGTCTCCGGAACCTGGGTGGTTATATATCCCGATGATATGTAGCCCGCTGTCCCATTATAATCAATTCTGGTCCATTGCTCTCCCTTCCCGGTGCGCTTTAGCGCTGTCCCGGGACTGGCGTATGTAAGAATGTTGGAATCATCCCCGGTATCGCAGGCAGAGCGTATACGCACACTGCCGCCGTCTGATGATTTCACATAAACCGTGTCCGACACATCCTCAAACTGGGGCATGGGGGCTGTGGTCCGCTCTGTGTCCAGTTTGATGGTCTCAGCCTTACTGCCATTATCCGCACTGCCTTCTCCCTGTACAGCTGAGGCCCCGACGGCTGCCGGGCTCTCCCGGCTCCAGGACGCCTCCCCGCCTTCGGACTGGATTCTGGCCTTCATCTCGCTGCTGGACTCATAGTTTTGGCAACCGGTCAGTCCCATGCCGGCGGCCAGGATGCCTGCCAGACCAATGGCGGCCAGACCATTTGCCCGCCGTTTGCTGCGTGCCGTTCCGTTATGTTCTATTCTGTCTGTGGGCGCCCCGCTGGTTTTACATCCGGCGCTTCTTTCTCTTATCTTCCGCTTCATCTTATTATGGTACCTCCGCCTGCCACATAATCCCCGTCGTAGAATACCACGGCCTGCCCGGGAGTCACAGCCCGGACCGGCTCATGGAAACAGCATTCCACCATATCATCCCCGATTTCGCGGATGGTACAGGGGCTTCCTCTGTGGCTGTATCTGATTTTGGCCATGACGTCCATGGGCTTTCCGTGAAGTCCGTCAACTGCCATCCAGTTCAGTTTATCGCAGCGGAGCACATTTGTAAATACATCCTCATTGTCACCGATGACAACTTCATTCGTTTCAGGGCGTATTTCCACCACGAAAACAGGGCGTCCCATGGAAAGGTTCAGCCCCTTTCTCTGGCCCACCGTATAGTGTGTAATGCCCCTATGGCGCCCCAGAACATGGCCGTCCAGGTCCACGAAGTTTCCCGGCGGCAGCTCCCTTCCAGTGTACTCCTCAATAAACGACGCGTAGTCGTGGTCAGGGATAAAGCAAATCTCCTGGCTGTCCGGTTTATGCGCCACCGGCAGCCCCAGGCGCTTTGCCATATCCCGTATCTCCTCCTTGTGGTAGCTTCCCACAGGCATCAGGGTATGGGACAGCTGTTCCTGGGTCAGGTTATAGAGAGCGTATGTCTGGTCCTTTGCGGCTGTAACCGAGGTTTTCAGGGAATAACGCCCTCCCGGCAGCCTGTCTATCTGCGCATAATGGCCAGTGGCAATGTAATCAGCCCCGATGGCAATGCTCCTCCTGAGCAGCGACTCCCACTTCACATGGCGGTTGCAGGCAATACACGGGTTGGGCGTCCTTCCCTCCACATACTCACCCACAAAATAATCCATCACGTTTTTACGGAACTCTTCCTTAAAATTCATGACATAATAAGGGATACCCAGGTCCATGGCAACCCTTCTGGCGTCATCCACCGCGCTTAAACCGCAGCAGCCGCCCTCTGCCTCCTGGACCTCAGTATCCTCATCCTGCCAAATCTGCATGGTCACGCCAATCACATCGTAACCCTGTTCCTTTAACAGCCAGGCTGCCACGGAGGAGTCAACTCCTCCTGACATGCCTACTACTACCTTCCTGCTCAATAGTTCTCCTCTTCTTCCTCTTCCTCAATATTATCCTTGGGCTTTTCTAAGCCCTCAATGGTAATACCGTTTTTCTGTGCATAATCCCAGAGGGCCGCATGGATTGCTTCCTCTGCCAACAGAGAACAGTGTACCTTAACAGGCGGCAGTCCGTCAAGTGCTTCCATGACTGCTTTATTGGTAACAGCCATGGCCTCCCGGACTGTCTTTCCCTTTACCAGCTCCGTGGCCATGCTGCTGGTTGCCACGGCAGCCCCGCAGCCAAAGGTTTTGAACTTCACGTCACGGATAACCTGATTCTCATCAATATCCAGGTAAATCCGCATGATATCGCCGCATTTGGGATTTCCCACTGTCCCCATTCCGCTGGGGTTCTCTATCTCACCCACATTTCTGGGGTGCTCAAAATGGTCCATTACTTTTTCTGTGTACATCTATATTCCTCCTGAATCGTTCCAAGTTTATCTTTCATACAGGATTTTCCCTGTATATTATTTTTTCTCACTGCCATTGTGCTTCATATAATCCTCATACAAAGGCGACATGCTGCGCAGGTATCCCACGATATCCTTAATCTGCTCCACCACATAATCCATCTCTTCCTCTGTGTTCTCCTCGCTTAAGGTAAGACGGAGGGAGCCGTGGGCAATCTCATGGGGCAGCCCGATGGCCAAAAGCACATGGGAGGGGTCCAGTGACCCAGAGGTACAGGCGGAACCGCTAGATTCCTGCCATATCCAGCTTAATGAGAAGGGATTCACCTTCAATAAACTGGAAAGCAAAATTCACATTGTTGGGAAGGCGGCTGGTGCGTGATCCGTTGATTCTGGTAAAGGGCACCTCATCCATAACCCGCTTCATCAGATAATCCCGCAGCTGCGTTTCCCTGGCAGCCCGTTCCTCCATGGTGGCCATGGCCAGCTCCACTGCCTTGCCGTATCCCACTATGCCGGGCACATTCTCTGTACCGGCACGGCGCTTGCGTTCCTGGGCGCCTCCGTGGATAAAGGAACGAATCTTTACGCCTGTGCGGATATAGAGGAATCCGATTCCCTTGGGCCCGTTCAGCTTGTGTCCGCTGGAGCTGAGCATGTCAATATTGTACTCATCCACATGGATGGGCACATGGGCAAATGCCTGTACCGCATCGGTGTGGAACAGAATCCCGTTTTCCCTGGCAATGGCCCCGATTTCCTTGATAGGCTCAATGGTGCCGATCTCATTATTGGCAAACATCACTGATATGAGGATGGTATCCGGCCTGATAGCCTTCTTAAGCTCATCCAGCTTGACCACTCCATTTTCATCCACATCCAGATATGTGACCTCGTATCCCCTTTTCTCCAGGTACTGGCAGGTGTGAAGGATGGCGTGGTGTTCAATCTTGGTGGTTATGATGTGTTTTCCTTTATTTCCATAGGCCTCCGCCGTGGCCACCAGGGCCCAGTTATCGGCCTCGCTGCCTCCGGCCGTGAAATATATCTCATTGGTCTTTGCCCCCAGTGACTGGGCAATGGTCTCCCTTGCATGGTTTACAGCCTTTTTACTCTCAGTGGAAAAATCGTAGACCGAGGAGGGATTACCGTAATATTCTGTAAAGTATGGAAGCATGGCCTCCACCACCTCCGGCCTGGTCTTTGTGGTGGCTGCGTTATCCAGATAAATCAATTGCTTCATAATAAAAATCCGCCTTTCTGTAGTCCTAAAGTTAAAAGCTTCATCTACGCTTTTTACTATACCATAGTATTCCTACAATTTCAATAGGAATACTTGTTTTATATGGTACTACTGTTATTATATGAAGCACGTGTGCGCTTAAACAATCATAGGCCGGATTATTCAGGCCCAAAGGAACCGCAAAAGGGCAGTCGAATCATATAAAAATTCGTTCTGCCCTCTCATCATTTAACAGGATATTCTATTATATATTCTATTACGTATTCTGTTAATACCAGTACGGCTCCCAATCCCCCGCAAGTCTTGTAAGCGCCTCCATATAGAAATAATCGCCCCAGGTATTGCACTCATCCACGCCCCGGTTGGCGCAGGGATTGCCTGCGCTGGCCCTGGCATAGGTACCGTGGAGAAGAAGGCCGTTGGACTCCTCATGGCTCCTCACTGCGCACCGGTCACTGAGCGCCTTCACCAGACGCCTGGCCATATCCCCATAATATGCCGCCTCCCCGCCTTCCATATACTTAACCATCTCCAGCATACCGCAGGCCGCAATTGCCGCGGAGGAGGAATCCCTAGGCTCTGAACTGCCGTCGTCAAAATCAAAATCCCAATAAGGGATTAAATCTGACGGCAGATGCTTTAGAAAATAATCCGTCACCTTCCGGAACACATCCGCATACTCCGGTTTTCTCTCAATCCGGTAGCTCAGGGCGCTTCCGTATATCCCCCAGGCCTGGCCCCTGCTCCAGGCAGAGCCGTCCCGGTTGCCCTGGTGGGTGACGCCTTTTACAGGAGCTCCTGTCTCCGGGTCAAAGAAATAGGTGTGGTACGTACTGTGGTCCGGCCGAATCACACAGTCCATGGCTGTCCTTATATGGGCTTCTGCCTTTTTCCGGTACGTCTGGTCTCCCGTTGTCTCACTGGCCCAGAACAGTAACGGCATGTTGAGGAGGCAGTCGATAATCAGACGGTAATTGTCCTTTGCCCCCAGCTCTCCCCAGGCCTGGAAAAACTGTCCCTTTTCCTGGAATCTTCCCATCAGGTTATCCGCAGCCATGAGCGCGGCCTTCCTGGATGTCTCATTGCCTGTAAGACGGTACGCGGCCACGCAGGAAGGGGTATAGAGAAATCCCATGTCATGGTTGTCCACGTCCACCCGCTCCCTTATGCGCTCCAGGAAGGATTCTGCCTGTATGGTTCCTGCCTCCTTAAATACCTCCTCCCCGGTCCGCTCATATGCCAGCCATATTTCCCCGGTCCAGAAGCCGGTGGTCCATTCCCGGTTGCTGCTTTGGGGATAGAATTGGTTCCGGCTGTTGGAATCCGGAAAACAGCGGGTAAAGGTCTTCAGGTTTTCCCGCACCAGGCTTACCGCCAGGTCCAGGCAGGCTTCGGCCTCACTCTTTTCCATGATTGTATAGGTTTGTAAACTGTCCTTTGTCTGCATTGTCTGCTCCTTTGTCTGCTCCTTTATATGATTCTGGTGCCGCCGGGCGGCATTGGTACTGGTCCTGTTTACCACTGGAGCACGGTCATCCGGCCTTCCCTGTCCGCTTCGTCGCAGACCATGACCCGCCCCAGGCCGTATCTACCTTCCGCGCCGATGTATTCGCCGTCCGCCCCAGTTTCCAGATGGTTCAGGACTACCAGCCAGGAATGTTTTCCATCCTGTATCCGCACCGCTTCCGCCTCCTCGTCCTTTAAGCATCTGCCGGTAACAGGGGAGGTGACAGATACGCGGCTGACCGTATAGGGGTTGCCGCTGCCTGTTTCGTATCCGGCTGCCACTGTCAGCATGGAGCAGGGCAGAGCGGATTCCCGCCACAGACTGACGCAGGGTGCGTATTCCAGCTGGTTATAGTGAAAGGACACCGGAGTCTCTTCCAGCTCCATTTTGCCGCCGCCCCCACCAGACCACGGGGCCACCCTGTAAAACGCTGCCTCTGCCTTAATTACATGGTACATCCTCCCGCATTTCCACGCTTCCGGCGGGATTCAGATGGAATACCTGGCTCAGCACATGGGTTCCCGTTCCATAAAATTCATCGGCGATCACATGAATCCTGGTTCCTATGGATATAATTCTGCGTTTTACCAGAACCCCGGCAGGCAGATATCCCAGATGGGTTCCCTGTAAAAATGTATACGGCCCCTTTTGGCTCCAGTCCTGTCCCGCGGGCGCGGTCCTTCCTTTCACGTCCCAGGAACCGGTGCACTGGGTATATTCCTGCCAGTCCACCACAGGCACATTGTGGGCACAGGAGGACTTAAGCTGCCTGCGCAGGCTGCCGTCCACATAGGTATATCTTCCGGAATCAATAAGCACATCTTCCCCGGCTATGGACAAATCCACATGCAGTTTGTCAAAATGTCCATGGCCGCCTCCCAGGGAACCGCACTTAAAGTGGAGGTAGTCTGCATTTCTGTCCCATCCGGACCGGAGGCACCAGTTTCCGCTTTGCTCCAGGGCATGAAAAAGGCATTCCGGCGTCTCGGATCTCATGCTCTCGTATTCCAGGGCAGCATCCGCCCCAAGATCCCAGACGCTCTCAAAATCCAGGCGGTCGTATCCGGCATACCTGAGCCGGTTATCCTTTAAAATCCAGGCCGCAGGGGTGAACACATCCCGCAGGTCCGTCCTGTCGCTGTCACCATTTAAGGGCTGGGTCCTGTCAGGCTTCATCCAGGCCAGGTCCGCCAAGGCCATTGCCCTGGCTTTTTCAGGAAGGGACCAGGGCAGGCTGATTCCCTGTTGCCCTGCCACGCGCAGCACCTCCAGCAGACAGCGCAGCACCTCGTTGTGGTACATGGGAGACTGCTCCCACTGGACTCCGTCATCCATAATCTGGATATCCAGTTCCCGCACCAGGCGCAGGACGGCCTCTGCTACATAGGCTTCCCCCCCGCGTGCAAGGCCCGCGGCTGCGTCCCTGGCCGCCGTATCCACTGGGTAAA
>OBWW01001041.1_pt1 | contig 14546 bp, 16 predicted proteins | sample 1538091 | NCBI WGS metagenome assembly OBWW01 (sample SAMEA2580125, study PRJEB22360) | human gut metagenome | biome: human gut; feature: human-associated habitat; material: faeces | place: Denmark | collected 2008/2010 | reverse complement strand
ACTCGTTTAACAGCGCAATCACCTGCGGGCTGTGAGCACATTGCTCCAGGGCAGCCATACTCGGTTCACCATTCACCCGACAGGTGATCGGCAGTGGATTCATGCTGAAACTGTCATCGTTCGGTTGCGTTCCTGGCCCCAGCAGATGGAAAAAAGTTTCGCTCATGAAGCACGCTCCTGTTGCGGTTCGACAAGCCCGCGCATCAGGTTTATCAGTTCCGCCCACGGGTGAATACCATTCAGCACGCCGCGATAGTTTCCGCCGGTAAACACTAATGTGGCGGGAAAGCGAAAGACGCCAAAGCGATCGCCGATGGCTTCGCTCTGCTCAAGATCAGCAATCGCTACCTGCCATGTATAGTCGGGAAATTCGCGCAGTAATTCGCCAATCATTACCGGGTTATCGCTAACTTCTGGCGTGCGTTTCGGATCGCTGCTTAATAACACCACGCCGTCTGGCGCTTGCGTAATCCAGTCGTCAAGACGGCATTCACTGACCGGCGTCCAGCCACGCGCCAGCATTCGTTGCCACAACGCATTAAATGGTGTGTCGTTGCTCATCCCTGTTCCTCCAGTCTCATCCTGTACTGACGCAAGCGAACGCCTTCGTAATTTTCCATCGACAGACAGTCATAATTGAGACAGCGCAACTCCTCAGTCGGTTGCGGTACAATTCCCCAGGCCGCCAGCTGTACCAGCGCCGCCTGTTCCGCGGCGGGCAGTTGCTCCCGCGCCAGTTCGCTCAGGCTGCCGCCGTAGTCGTCGAGCATCGCGGGTTGCAGACCGACGAGGGCAATATGTGCTGGCAGATGTCCGCGGATATCTGCCAGCGCCAGCACTTCGGAGAAACTGTTCTGGTGCAGGCTCATTTTCTTCGCGCTGAGATAAGCCGGAATGCGTTCTCCGGCATACGTTCGTAGCGTTCCGGGTTCCAGCCCGTAATCAATGGCATCGAGAATCAACAGATGACCGGCGCTTTCGACATACCCCAGCAAGTTCAGTCCTTGGGTGCCGCCATCGACAATCTCCACATACTCGGGCCAGTGGTAATGGGCATACAGCCGTTCCGCCACCCGCACGCCGAAGCCTTCATCGGCCCACAGCAGGTTGCCCAGCCCCATTACCACCACGCGTTGCTCGCTCATGAACGCTCCTTGTTACTTATTTTGCCAAATTTGTGGCTACGGTAGCCGTTGACCATAGTGGAGATCACCGTGTCGTCGGACATGATGTCTTCACGCAGCGCCATGTAGACATGACCGATCACAAACGCGCCAATCAGCCACATCCCCAGCCGATGCCAGCTGTGAATGTCCATTGAGTTGCCACCCGTCCAGTAGAAAAATTCCACCACATAACGGAACGGCGCAAAAATAGCGTACTGGCTGTGTTCGCTGTACAGCGCAAAGCCGGTGATGATCATAAAAACTGACATCAGGAAATAGCCGAACATCGCCGCCTGGGCGATGGGGTTATGGCCTATATCGGCACTCGGACGTTTTGCCAGAAACAGATACCAGCGGATTTCATACCACACGCCCTGCCACCAGCTTTTACGCCATACCGGCACGATAAACAGCTCGCGGGAGTAATGATTGCCAACAAAAGCCCAGTAGATCCGCATCAGCAAAACCACGGTAAAAATCATCCCGGCACTGAAGTGAATTAACCTGATGTAGCCCATATAGAACAGATACGTCGCCTCGCCGCTGACGGAAGGTAGCGGCTTGCCGATAAAGGAAACCGGGGCCCACCCAAAATGGCTTGCCGATAAAGTAACCGGTGACCATCAACACCGCCATGCATAACACTGTCAGCCAGTGCCATATCCGCACGGGTGCTTCAAAGACATAGTGACTGACAACGTTGTCGCTTTTCTGTTGCATGATGATTCTCCTTCGCTGTTAACGCACCTGCACGGAGATAAGCTCGCTACCGTCATCGCCCAGCACGTGTGTTGAACAGGCGAGGCACGGATCAAAGCTGTGCAGAGTACGCAGGATCTCCAGCGGTTGCTCGGGGATCGCCATTTTGGTGTTCATCAGCGCCGCTTCATAAGCGCCAATCTGCCCTTTGGGATCGCGCGGGCTGGCGTTCCAGGTGGTCGGCACCACGCACTGGTAGAGATCAATCTTGCCATCGCGAATGGCAGCCCAGTGGCCTAACGCCCCGCGCGGAGCTTCGGTAAAACCGACACCACGGCACTCTGTCGGCCAGGTTGCTGGTTCCCATTTTTCCGTGGAAGCGGTGGCAAGATTGCCGTTTTTCAGGTTGGTCATCAGCTTATCGAAGAAATACTGCAACTTACCTGCGGCCCACTGCGCTTCGTGCGCGCGACACAAAATGCGGCCCAACGTTGACTGGATGCCGGAAAGCGGCAGTTTCAACGCCGACATCATACGATCGACCGACTCAACGGTCGCAGCATCGCCTTTGTGATAAGCGATTAACGTGCGTGCCAGCGGCCCCACTTCCATCGCGTTACCGCGCCAGCGTGGCGCTTTGATCCACGAGTAGCGTTCCTGTTCATTCAGCTGCTGAATGTTGGTATCGCTGCCTTTGACATCGCCGGGGTTGTACCACGGATCGGTGATGCCATCGAACGGATGACGCCCGACCTGATCGTTGGGATAACGATACCAGGCGTGGTCGACAAACTCCTGCACCTGCTGCGGATCAACCAAATCCACTGGCAGCACATTGTTGAAGTCGCCGTTAATCACCGCGCCGCCAGGCATCAGCAGACTTTTCTCGCCAAAGTCGTTGGCAATATCCGGGAATGCGCCGTAGCTGAGGACACATTTATCAGAAAGACCCGTGCCGATTTCGCTCCACGGTTTGTTGAACTGGCCGATGGCTAAGGCGTCGGGGATCATCACGTTGTTAATGAAGTCCGCCGTACGGGTAATGATCGACTGCACCAGGTTCAGGCGTTCCATATTGACCGCCCCGACTGCGCCGCTTTCGTCAATGTTAATGGCGCAAGGCATCCCTCCGACAATCCAGTTTGGATGCGGGTTTTTACCACCAAAGACCGCGTGGATTTTGACAATTTCACGCTGGAAATCGAGAGCTTCGAGATAGTGGGCAAAGCCCATCAGGTTGGCTTCTGGCGGCAGTTTGTACTGCGGGTGCCCCCAGTAGCCATTGCGGAAGATCCCCAACTGCCCGCCTTCAACGAATTTCTTCAGGCGGTTTTGTACGTCGAAGAAATAGCCAGGGGATGATTTCGGCCATGAGGAGAGGCTTTGCGCCAGTTCGGAGGTTTTCCGCGGGTCGGCTTTCAGCGCATCTAACACATCGATCCAGTCCATCCCGGCAAGCTGATAGAAGTGCACCAGATGATCGTGGCACCAGAGCGTTGCCAGCATAATGTTGCGGATGATATTGGCGTTGTCCGGCACTTTAATACCGATGGCATCTTCGATGGCGTAAACCGAAGCCAGGGCGTGTACGCCAGTACAGACGCCGCAGATACGTTCAACGAACGCCCACGCATCGCGCGGGTCACGCCCTTGCAGGATGATCTCCAGCCCGCGAAACATGGTGCCGCAGGAGACGGCATTGGTGATCACATTCTGATCGTTAATATTCACTTCGCAGCGCATGTGGCCTTCAATGCGCGTAATCGGGTCGACCACCAGGCGGCGTCCGGCATTGTTGATGGTGTATCCCTGAGTTTCGTACTGAGTGCTCATGCCTGTTTATCCTCATTGCCTGGCTGATGTTCGGTTTCTGTAGGTTGCTGGTTATGACGTCTGCGCTGGTCAACGGCGCTGGCGACTGCGTGCACACCAACAGCCGCTGCCACCACGCCAAGCGCGGTTAAACCGACGGTGTCGGCGGTGGAATGGGTACCCATTTGTGGAATATCGACCACGCGGCTGTAGAACGAACCGCGATCCCAGAAACCATTTTCCGCACAACCCAGGCAGCCGTGACCTGACTGGATCGGGAAGGAAACGCCATCGTTCCAGCGTGTGGAGGAACAGGCGTTATAGGTGGTAGGCCCTTTGCAGCCCATTTTGTACAGGCAGTAACCTTTGCGGGCAGCGTCATCATCCCAACTCTGGACGAACTCTCCGGCGTCGAAGTGAGCACGGCGATAGCATTTATCGTGGATACGCTGACCATAGAACATCAACGGACGGCCCATCCTGTCGACATCTGGCAGACGATCAAAGGTCACCATGTAAGTAATGATGGCGCTCATCACATCCGGGATCGGCGGGCAGCCAGGTACTTTGATAATAGGTTTGTCGGTGATGACTTTGTCGATAGGCGTTGCCTGCGTCGGATTGGGTCGCGCGGCCTGCACGCAGCCCCAGGACGCGCAGGTTCCCCAGGCGATAATCGCACTGGCTCCGGCAGCGGCACGTTTGAGTTTCTCAATAAACGGTCGACCGCTGCTGATACAGAACATCCCCTGCTCGCCCAGCGGCGGATTACCTTCAACGGCGAGGATATATTTGCCATTGTATTGCGTGATGATGTCTTCAAAGACTTCTTCCGCCTGGGTTCCGGCGGCAGCCATCAAAGTATCGTCGTAATCGAGGGAAATCAGGGAAAGGATGACGTCCTTTGCCAGCGGGTGAGCGGAGCGGATAAAAGATTCGGTACAGCAGGTGCATTCCAGACCGTGGATCCATACCACCGGAATGCGCGGTTTATTCTCCAGCGCCCAGGCAATCTTTGGTGCCATTCCCGCGCCTAATCCCAGCGACGTGGCAGCCAGACTACAATATTTGAGAAAGCTGCGCCGGGTAACGCCCTGACGCCGCATGGCCTGGTAAAATGTTTCCTCGTTATTCATATCGCACGTCTCTTCTCCTTGCGACACCGGCAGGACACCGGGCGCTTATGGTCGGCAAGCGACGTCCCTGTAGCAAGGCAAACCATCGCTTCACGTGAGATGCTGAAAACGAAAGCTCATCCTTCTGCACTGGCGCACGTCGCCAGAAAGTATTGTTAATAAAGCGTAGTGAAACTTTTGCACAAAACAATACAAACTGTGTGGATTTATCTTTTAGCGATAAAAATGGACCTATTTTTCTTTTTGCCGGGCAGTGGGGATGTTTAGCCGGTTGCTAAACGAGTAAAAGAGAAGGAATTCATGGTGATGAAATGATCAATCTGCTGTTATTTCACGCTAACAATGCACTTTTGGCTGTTTTTCAGGCAAACAAACAAATTAGGGGTTTACACGCCGCATCGGGATGTTTATAGTGCGCGTCATTCCGGAAGTGTGGCCGAGCGGTTGAAGGCACCGGTCTTGAAAACCGGCGACCCGAAAGGGTTCCAGAGTTCGAATCTCTGCGCTTCCGCCAAATAAGATAAGGGGTTAGCTAAATGCTAACCCCTTTTTCTTTTGCCTGTCGAAATTCTCAGGGCGTTATATTTGCTTAATGACCTGATAATCCGCTGTTAAACCTGTTCCAGATCAAATGCGTAAAGATGGGTAAAACTTCTGTGTACCTTCCCACATTATCATTATGCTGCTTAATTAATTACATCTGTCATAGAGAGTGACTCAATGGATCGTATAGTTAGTTCTTCACATGACCGTACATCGCTGCTTAGCACCCATAAGGTGCTGCGTAATACCTATTTTCTGCTGAGCCTGACGCTGGCCTTTTCGGCGATTACCGCAACTGCCAGTACGGTGCTGATGCTGCCATCTCCGGGTCTGATTCTGACGCTGGTGGGTATGTATGGTTTGATGTTCCTGACCTACAAAACGGCGAATAAGCCGACCGGGATTATCTCCGCATTCGCCTTTACCGGTTTTCTGGGATATATCCTCGGACCAATTCTGAACACCTACCTGTCTGCTGGAATGGGTGACGTAATCGCTATGGCACTGGGCGGAACGGCGTTGGTGTTCTTCTGCTGCTCTGCGTATGTGCTGACCACCCGCAAAGATATGTCGTTCCTTGGCGGTATGCTGATGGCGGGTATTGTGGTGGTGCTGATTGGTATGGTTGCTAATATCTTCCTGCAGCTGCCTGCCCTGCATCTGGCGATCAGCGCGGTCTTCATTCTGATCTCCTCTGGCGCTATTTTGTTTGAAACCAGCAACATCATTCATGGCGGTGAAACGAACTATATTCGTGCCACGGTTAGCCTGTATGTTTCGCTGTACAACATCTTCGTCAGCCTGCTGAGCATTCTGGGCTTCGCCAGCCGCGATTAATCTCGCCCAGGGTTACTTACCGAGCCTCGCTTTATGCGGGGCTTTGTTTTTTGTTACACTGCCGCCAGTCTGATTAAGGTAGTAAAGAATTATGCTGATCTTCGAAGGTAAAGAGATAGAAACGGATACCGAAGGCTATCTCAAAGAAAGCAGCCAGTGGAGTGAACCACTGGCGGTGGTGATTGCAGAGAACGAAGGGATTGCGCTGTCGCCAGAACACTGGGAAGTGGTGCGTTTTGTGCGTGATTTCTATCTGGAATTCAATACTTCTCCGGCGATTCGTATGCTGGTAAAAGCGATGGCGAATAAATTTGGCGAAGAAAAAGGTAACAGCCGCTATTTATACCGACTGTTTCCGAAAGGTCCGGCAAAGCAAGCCACCAAAATTGCTGGCCTGCCTAAACCGGTAAAATGCATTTAACGGATACGAAAATCCGTTAACTCCCCGGAGGGATGATGCGGCTCGCTAAGCACCCGTTCCACACGCCACTTCCCACCCCCCCGGCGCAGACGGCGCCCCGCCACTTTTTAACCACTGCATTAATTTTTCCACCTGCCCTTCGTCACCGCAGGCAACCACTTCCACGCTGCCATCGTCAAGATTTTTGGCGTACCCGGTTAGTCCCAGTTTTTTCGCTTCGTACTGCGTGGTGTAGCGGAATCCTACGCCCTGAACTCGCCCGTAAATCCAGGCAATTATGCAGACTTTCGACATTGCTGCTCTCCTTATCCTTAATGGACGCGTTGCAAATCCATGGAAAACTCCGGACAATGACGCCCATTTCTTTGCATCGACAGAAAAGTAAATTATGAGTGTACGTTTAGTGTTAGCCAAAGGGCGCGAAAAATCATTACTTCGTCGCCATCCGTGGGTCTTTTCCGGGGCCGTTGCCCGCATGGAAGGTAAAGCCAGCCTCGGTGAAACCATCGATATTGTTGATCATCAGGGAAAATGGTTAGCACGCGGCGCTTATTCGCCAGCTTCGCAAATCCGGGCGCGCGTCTGGACGTTTGACCCGTCTGAGTCTATCGACATTGCTTTTTTTACCCGCCGTTTACAGCAAGCACAAAAATGGCGTGACTGGCTGGCGCAAAAAGATGGCCTCGACAGCTATCGTTTAATCGCCGGAGAATCTGATGGCCTGCCGGGTATTACTATCGATCGTTTCGGTAATTTTCTGGTGCTGCAACTGCTGAGTGCTGGCGCAGAGTATCAGCGCGCGGCATTAATTAGTGCCCTGCAAACGCTGTACCCGGAATGTGCTATTTACAATCGCAGCGACGTCGCGGTACGTAAAAAAGAAGGGATGGAGCTGACTCAGGGCCCCATCACCGGCGAGTTGCCGCCTGCCCTGCTGCCGATTGAAGAACACGGCATGAAACTGCTGGTGGATATTCAGCACGGACACAAAACGGGCTACTACCTGGACCAGCGTGACAGCCGCCTGGCTACCCGCCGCTACGTCGAAAATAAACGCGTACTTAACTGTTTTTCCTATACCGGTGGTTTCGCCGTATCGGCATTGATGGGCGGTTGCAGCCAGGTTGTCAGCGTTGATACCTCCCACGAAGCGCTGGATATTGCACGGCAGAACGTTGAGCTGAACAAACTGGATCTGAGCAAGGCAGAGTTTGTCCGTGATGATGTCTTTAAATTGCTGCGTACTTATCGCGATCGCGGTGAAAAATTTGATGTTATCGTGATGGACCCGCCGAAGTTTGTTGAGAATAAAAGCCAGTTGATGGGCGCGTGTCGTGGTTATAAAGACATCAACATGCTGGCGATTCAGTTGCTGAATGAAGGCGGTATTCTCCTGACTTTCTCCTGTTCCGGTCTGATGACCAGCGATTTATTTCAGAAAATCATCGCGGATGCCGCAATTGATGCCGGTCGTGATGTACAATTTATAGAGCAGTTCCGTCAGGCAGCCGATCATCCGGTGATCGCTACCTACCCGGAAGGGCTATATCTGAAAGGGTTTGCCTGTCGCGTCATGTAACTTGAAATGTGGAATTTTACCCTTATATCAAAGGTAAAGATTTCCCGGGAGGTGACTATGATTGCCAGCAAATTCGGTATCGGCCAGCAGGTCCGCCATTCCCTGTTAGGTTATCTCGGAGTGGTCGTGGATATCGACCCGGTTTATTCGCTCTCTGAACCGTCGCCTGATGAGCTGGCGGTGAATGACGAGCTTCGCGCCGCTCCGTGGTATCACGTGGTGATGGAGGATGATAACGGCCTACCGGTTCATACCTACCTGGCTGAAGCCCAGCTAAGTAGCGAATTGCAGGATGAACATCCTGAACAGCCATCCATGGATGAGCTGGCGCAGACCATCCGCAAACAACTCCAGGCCCCGCGTCTGCGTAACTAATCCCTGAACAAATCCCCGGAAGGTTTTTGCCTTCCGGGGATTTTTTATTTGGCCAGGCCCAGGCGAGGGATCTCAATCGCCGGGCAGCGATCCATCACCACGTTTAGCCCTGCATCACGCGCCAGCACTGCCGCTTGCTCATTAATCACCCCCAGTTGCATCCAGAGGGTTTTCGCGCCAATGGCGATAGCTTCCTGCGCCACGCCCCACGCCGCTTCTGAATTACGGAAAACATCGACCATATCGACTTTTTCCGGAACGTCTGCCAGCGTGCCATACCCCTGCTGGCCCAGCAGTGTTTTGCCGGCAACTTTTGGCGAAACAGGAATGACGTGATACCCCTGGTCGAGTAGATATTTCATCACGCGATAGCTGGGACGATCGGGTTTGTCGCTTGCCCCCACCAGCGCAATGGTGTGAGTGGACGTTAAAATGCCTGCAATATCGGTTTCTTTCATTATTTCCTCCAGACTGTTTAACAAAGTGTACGACAAAGCCGACATGCCAACCATGCAGCTAATACGAATGAATGAGAGCAAAAGCGGGAAATATGTCTATATGTTAGTAAGTATGATTAAAGAAAAATTTTGACACATTATTATTCGGGCGGTCTTTTAACAGGAGCTATCTATGAAAACCGGCATCGTGACCACCTTGATTGCATTATGTTTGCCGGTATCCGTTTTTGCCACCACGCTGCGGCTTTCTACTGATGTCGATCTTCTGGTACTCGACGGTAAGAAGGTTTCCAGCTCTCTGCTGCGCGGTGCGGACAGCATTGAACTGGACAATGGACCGCATCAGTTAGTGTTTCGCGTTGAGAAGACGATTCATCTTTCCAATAGTGAAGAACGGCTCTATATCTCCCCTCCACTGGTGGTTAGTTTTAATACCCAGCTCATCAACCAGGTCAATTTTCGCCTGCCTCGCCTGGAGAATGAGCGGGAAGCTAACCATTTTGATGCCGCGCCGCGCCTTGAATTGTTGGATGGCGATGCGACGCCGATTCCGGTAAAGCTGGATATTCTCGCCATTACCTCAACTGCAAAAACGATTGATTATGAGGTCGAGGTTGAACGCTATAACAAATCCGCGAAACGCGCTTCACTACCGCAATTTGCCACGATGATGGCAGATGACAGTACGCTGCTTTCGGGTGTTTCCGAGCTGGATGCTATTCCGCCGCAGTCTCAGGTGCTCACAGAACAACGGCTGAAGTATTGGTTTAAACTGGCTGACCCACAAACGCGAAATACTTTCCTGCAATGGGCGGAAAAACAACCATCCTCCTGAGATTTTTGTGCCTGTGCGCAGGCTTTTTCAGTCTTTATCTTGCAGCGATAAGTACTTACAGTAATCTGTAGGAAAGTTAACTACGGATGTACATTATGGAACTGACGACTCGCACTTTACCTTCGCGGAAACATATTGCGCTGGTGGCACACGATCACTGCAAACAAATGCTGATGAGCTGGGTGGAACGGCATCAACCGTTACTGGAACAACACGTACTGTATGCAACAGGCACTACCGGTAACTTAATTTCCCGCGCGACCGGCATGAACGTCAACGCGATGTTGAGTGGCCCAATGGGGGGTGACCAGCAGGTTGGCGCATTGATCTCAGAAGGGAAAATTGATGTATTGATTTTCTTCTGGGACCCACTAAATGCCGTGCCGCACGATCCTGACGTGAAAGCCTTGCTGCGTCTGGCAACGGTATGGAACATTCCGGTCGCCACCAACGTGGCAACGGCAGACTTCATTATCCAGTCACCGCATTTTAACGACGCGGTCGATATTCTGATCCCCGATTATCAGCGTTATCTCGCAGACCGTCTGAAGTAATATTGCACAGGTGGCAAACGCCACCTGTTTCTTACGGTTTTCTCGCCACCGGCACATCCAGATTTTTCAGTATATCCACAAAGGGAGAGGGATTCTCTTTGTTAAACAGTGCCCATACCCGATGACGTGCCCGGGTCAGCGCCACGTACATTAACCGCCGTTCTTCAGCGTCCGGGAAATCCTCAACCGGTGGCAGTAGCGCCTCTTCCATAATCGACTCCCGCGCCGCAGCCGGAAAACCATCACTCCCCTCCTGCAAGCCAACGATGATGACGTAATCCGCCTGTTGCCCTTTGCTGGCATGAATGGTCATAAAGTCGATTTGCAACTTCGGCCAGCGTGTTGCTGCTTTTTCCAGGCTGGCAGGCCTCATGTGATGGTAACGCGCCAGGATCAGAATGCGCTCTTCCGGTTTGGCATAACCAGAGAGTTTATCCAGCAAAGCGTCAAGTTGACCCTCATCCAATAACGTGACGGCTTTTTTGTCTCCATTGGTTAAGCTGTTTAGCGGCTTTTTAAGCTGGCCTGGGTTCTGCTGAATAAACCTGTTTGCCACCTCACCGATACGACTGTTAAAACGGTAGGTCGTGTCTAAATCACAGCGATCACCTTCACCAAAGTTTTCATGGAAAGCCGTGGTAAGCGACATTTGCGCACCGCTGAATCGGTAAATCGCCTGCCAGTCATCACCAACAGCGAACAACGTCGTTTGACTATTTTGCTTGCGTAATGCCGCTAACAACGCTGCACGCTGCGGCGAGATATCCTGAAATTCATCAACCAGAATATGCTTCCACGGGCTGATAAAGCGACCTTTCTCCAGAATCACAATCGCCTGGTGAATAAGGCCCGAAAAATCGACAGCGTTTTCTGCCTTCAGCGCACCTTTCCAGGCTTTTAATAACGGGGCCATCAACTTGATACGTTTACTGAACAGATCGCGAATCTCTTCGGGTGCACTGGCAATCATTTCTGCCTGTGCACCACCGTGCATCCGCATCAGACTTACCCAGCGATCGAGGCGAGAGGCAAGACGACGCTGTAATTTTTCATCATCCCAGAAATTACCTTCTGGCACTGACCACTGCATTTCTTCCGTCAGCCATTGCCGCCAGCCCTTCGCCTGCGCTTTCTTTTCGCTGCATTGCTTGCGCCACTCAGCAATAAAAAGTTCATGACGGGCAGCGGTATCATTTTCCAGTTTGCTGACTATCGGAACTTTTTTGCTGCCCTGCTGAATAATATGCAGCGCCAGCGCATGAAACGTGCGTGCGGTAATGTCTTCGGTATGTAGTCGTTCTCGAATACGCTCGTCCATCTCTTCAGCGGCTTTGCGACCAAACGCCAGCAATAAAATTTGCTCAGGGGACGCTTCACCACGCGCCAGTAACCAGCCAGCACGGGCCACCAGCACCGACGTTTTTCCGCTTCCTGCACCTGCCAGCACTAACAGAGAATGCTCGCCATTAACGACTGCCCGGGCCTGCGCCGGATTCAGCGGTGAAGACTCGACCTGGCGGAAAAAATCCGCATACTCGGTAAGCATGGCTTCGGTATATGCCTGATTATGCTGCAACCGAGCGCTTTCAATATCTTTCAACCAGGCCTGACATTTACGCCACGCCTCACGGCAGTTATCGAATTCTTCCAGTCGGTTAACCGGCAATGGTAACGCCGACAAAGCCTGGCGGATTTGTTGCCGCATACCAGAGGTTTGCTCACGCGTCAGCCATTTATTTTCTCCGGTGCGCGTGGCAATCAAATCCAGTTGCTGACGTAAAACGCCAGACGCAATTTCGCTCATCTCGCCACTCCACCGCCGCCAGTGAGCATCAAGATGATGGTAAAAACGCTGCGTCTCGCCCCATTCGGTGCCGTGCAGACGCACCACTTTTTCGTCCGGCAGTACAAATTCCAGCTCGCCCCATACCAGACCGCGCTTACAGTGAATCGCCAGTAATTGATTGAAAGGAATAAGGTATTCGTGGCGATCGCCGGAGACTTTAATCCCGGCATTGAGGATCACCGCCCGATCGTAAGGGTGCTGTGCCAGACGTTTTCCAAGCGTTGTCGCTTTCAGTTCCATGACTCTGTAGATCCACACGAAATTATTTCTTATCAGTGTAACCGTCAGAGAAAACGTGCTCCAGCCCAAAAAAACGTTACAATTGCCGCCCATTACTGAAAACCACAGTAAAGCGAGGTTTTATGCGTACCGTTTTGAACATTCTGAACTTTGTGCTTGGCGGATTTGCCACCACTCTGGGCTGGCTGTTGGCGACTCTGGTCAGTATTGTGCTGATTTTTACCTTACCACTGACACGATCCTGCTGGGAGATCACCAAACTGTCTCTGGTGCCTTATGGCAATGAAGCTATTCATGTCGATGAACTGAACCCGGCTGGCAAAAATGTGCTGCTAAATACTGGCGGTACGGTATTGAATATTTTCTGGCTGATTTTCTTTGGCTGGTGGTTATGCCTGATGCACATTGCAACGGGCATCGCACAATGTATTTCCATCATTGGCATTCCTGTCGGTATTGCGAACTTTAAAATTGCCGCTATTGCACTATGGCCGGTCGGTCGTCGCGTGGTATCGGTAGAAACAGCGCAAGCTGCGCGCGAAGCCAATGCACGTCGTCGTTTCCAATAATCCACTAATATGGCCTTTATGCTAAGTCCTTTGCTCAAACGCTATACCTGGAACAGCGCCTGGCTGTATTACGCGCGTATTTTTATTGCGCTTTGTGGAACCACAGCGTTTCCGTGGTGGCTGGGTGATGTAAAACTGACGATTCCGCTGACGCTTGGGATGGTGGCAGCGGCGCTGACCGATCTCGATGACCGACTGGCGGGACGTTTGCGTAACCTCATCATTACGCTGTTCTGCTTTTTTATCGCCTCGGCCTCAGTAGAATTGCTGTTTCCCTGGCCCTGGCTATTTGCGATTGGCTTAACGCTCTCTACCAGCGGCTTCATTTTGCTCGGCGGTCTGGGTCAACGCTATGCAACAATTGCCTTCGGTGCATTGCTGATCGCCATTTACACTATGTTGGGAACATCACTGTATGAGCACTGGTATCAGCAGCCGATGTATCTTCTGGCCGGTGCCGTCTGGTACAACGTCCTGACACTTATTGGTCATCTGCTGTTCCCGGTCCGCCCGCTGCAGGACAACCTGGCGCGTTGCTATGAACAACTGGCGCGTTATCTTGAGCTCAAGTCGCGCATGTTTGATCCTGATATTGAAGATGAAAGCCAGGCACCGCTGTACGATTTGGCTCTCGCCAACGGTCAGCTGATGGCGACATTGAATCAGACGAAACTCTCGCTGCTGACCCGCTTACGTGGCGATCGTGGTCAACGAGGAACGCGTCGCACACTGCATTATTACTTTGTCGCACAGGATATTCACGAGCGTGCCAGCTCTTCTCATATTCAATATCAAACATTGCGTGAACATTTTCGCCACAGCGACGTGCTGTTCCGTTTTCAGCGGCTGATGTCGATGCAGGGCCAGGCGTGCCAGCAACTGTCACGCTGTATTTTGCTGCGTCAGCCTTATCAACATGATCCGCATTTTGAGCGCGCTTTTACGCATATTGATGCTGCGCTGGAGCGGATGCGCGATAACGGCGCTCCTGCTGATTTACTCAAAACACTGGGATTTTTACTGAACAATTTACGTGCCATTGATGCCCAACTGGCAACAATTGAATCAGAACAGGCCCAGGCACTGCCCCATAATAATGACGAAAATGAGCTCGCTGATGACAGCCCGCACGGATTGAGTGATATCTGGCTGCGTCTTAGCCGTCACTTCACGCCGGAATCCGCCCTCTTCCGTCATGCGGTAAGAATGTCGCTGGTGTTGTGCTTCGGCTACGCCATCATTCAGATAACCGGAATGCATCACGGGTATTGGATCTTGCTGACAAGTTTGTTTGTCTGCCAGCCAAACTATAACGCCACGCGCCACCGCCTGAAGTTAAGGATTATTGGTACGCTGGTAGGTATCGCAATTGGCATTCCTGTGCTGTGGTTTGTACCGTCACTGGAAGGGCAACTGGTGCTACTGGTTATTACCGGCGTGCTCTTTTTTGCCTTCCGTAACGTGCAATACGCCCAT
>OBWW01001031.1_pt1 | contig 14768 bp, 18 predicted proteins | sample 1538091 | NCBI WGS metagenome assembly OBWW01 (sample SAMEA2580125, study PRJEB22360) | human gut metagenome | biome: human gut; feature: human-associated habitat; material: faeces | place: Denmark | collected 2008/2010 | reverse complement strand
TATTACGCCGGCGACGCAGCCACTCTGGTGGATTCGAACCCAGATATCGGCTTTGCGATTCCGACCAAGCAGGGAACGAACTTCTTTGTCGATGCCATGTGCATTCCCACCAGCGCACAGAATAAAGCGGCAGCGGAAGCGTACATCAACTTTTTGTGCGATCCTGAAATTGCTGCGGCCAACGTAGACTATATCGGCTATTCCACACCGGAAAGCGCCGCCAAGGCCTTGTTGCCGGAAGAGATTCAGGATAACCCGATTTATTACCCGCCCAAAGAGATTCTGGAGAAGGCCGAAACCTTTGCCACGCTGCCGGATGATACCAACCTGCTGCTCGATACCCTGTGGGCAGAGGTGAAGATGGGCGGCCCGGGGCAGACGGCAACACTGATTGCCATTCTCGCCGGATTTTTGCTGCTGTACATTACGGTGGTGCTCTATAAGCGCCATAAGCGAAGATGGGATTTCAAGTAAAGCGCAGAGCTGCTCGGATTTTCTTTTTGACTACTAAGCTGAATGCGCCTCAAAGACCTGTGAAGGTTTTTTTGAGGCGCATTTTGACATGATTTCTGACTTTTCAGCATATTGCTTGATCTCTTAAAAGGAGGAAGCTGTGATTTCTCTGGCTCTGAAACATGTGATTTCTTTGAGCGCCTCCAGTTCAGGTGTTCAGCAAATATGGCCCGAAAATCGAATCCTCTTCCCATTGTGTGACAAGCTGCATAAGATAGGAAAAAAAGGAGGAGTTCGAAATGTCGATGCCTTTCTGGTGGCTTTTTCCGCCCTGCGGGCAGTGCTCCAGACTACCATGGGGGCCACCGCCGCCACGGCGACCCAGACCCCCGTATCCGCCCGGACCGCCCAGACCTCCGTATCAACCCGGACCTCCGCGTCCGCCAAGATAATCTGTCCAAAAGCGAGGCTTACCGCCTCGCTTTTTTGTGTTATCACGCATAACACAATTTCTAAAGACACTTGCGGAAACCAGTCCGGTAAATGGTGGGTATTTTCTGACGTCCTGCATATGCCGCTTTGGTTTAAAGGGTTGCGTCTCAAGGCTTACTGATGAGAATCATATCATTTTGCCTAATAATAAATAAATTTTATGAAAAAATTTTTTCATAACAGCTGTTCCATTTTATGCTACAATTAAATTATCAACTAAGTGGAACGGGGAGCAACTATGATACATAACAATAATCGGGCGCGGACGCTGCTGCTGAAATCGGCGATGATCATCCTGGGCGCAGCCCTTTCTTCCGTCGGACTCGAGATTTTTTTGATCCCGAATAATATCATCGACGGCGGTATCGTGGGCATTTCCATCATGAGCAGTTATATTACGCATTTTCCGTTGGGAATTTTTACTTTTGGCTTGAATCTTCCGTTCTTGATCATGGGGTATCGGCAGATCGGAAAAACCTTTGTCCTCTCCACTTTGTTTGCGATTATCTGTCTTTCCGTCGGGGTTTCGCTGCTTCACCCGATTTCTGGGCTGACACACGATGTTTTTCTTGCGGCGATTTTCGGCGGCATCATCAACGGCGCCGGTGTTGGCCTGATTATCCGGGCCGGCGGTTCGCTGGATGGAACGGAAATGATCGCGATCATCTTTGATAAGAAGATCAGCTTTTCCATCGGTGAAATCGTCATGTTTTTCAATGTGTTCATTCTTGGCTCCGCGGGCTTTTTATATGGATGGGATCGCGCAATGTATTCTCTTGTCACCTATTTCATTGCGTTCAAGGTGATCGATATTGTGGTAGAGGGCTTCGACAGCTCCAAAGGAGTCATGATCGTTTCGGACTGCTACTCAGATATTGCCGCCGCGCTGACCGACCGGCTGGGACGAGGCGTCACGCTGCTGGAGGGACAAGGCGGCTATTCCAAGCTCGAAACAACGGTGATTTACGTTGTGGTATCACGCCTGGAGATAACGAAGCTGAAATCCATTGTTCTCGGGTTTGACAGCGACGCACTGATTACCATTGGCAATGTTGAGGTAGCGGGGAAAAAGTACCGCAAGAAAGCGATCCACTAAACCTGATGTTTCAAACGAAAAGCTCCATGACCCGGATTTTTCTTCCGGGTCATGGAGCTTTTCGTTTTTCAGCAGTTTTTGCAATAGGAAAAAGGCGCACAATGGCTGTTCTCTTATGGAATCCGGCATGCCCGTTCTGTGGTTTCCATTGGTATGTTCAAATTTTCTTCATCTCAAATTTAAGATATTCTAACTAAATTGCAATAGTCTGGACACATCGATAGGGTATATTAGTACCAATGAAACAAAACACTGCATCACAGCCCGGCGGAGTGGACGGAATACCGTGCCGCCGGGCAGCAGACGAACAACAAGAGCCTGTGAAACAGGATTCAACATCATAGATCCTTTTTCGTTTTCCTTCCTTGCAAGCCGCCCGTTTATCGGGCGGTTTTCTTTTTTCTGCATATGATATTTCGAGGTGATGAGAATGTGCAACCCAGGGGATGATCTCGTGCTGGTCGCGGCGGCCATCGCCATTTCCATTTCGCAGGGAAAAAGCGCTACCGAGGTAAACATTCTGGGGGAGCTTTTCAGCGCGATCGGCGATAATCTGGCAATTATCGCGGCAAAAAAAGAAGCCTGCGAAAAAGGCTGATCTTTTATAATTGAAAAGTTCGGATTCTGTAAAGGAGGATCTGAACGGATCACTATGGATTCTGAATAGAACGGAGTATTTTTAGCAGGCGAATAAGCAAAAAAATTCCGCTACCGAAAACAATCGGAAGCGGAAGGGGGGGAATATCGATCAAAGATTTGAAATGGATTATGAAACTTTGTGGCGGGGATTTTGGGTGACAACCTGCGCCGCCTGATACAGTTCATTTAACAGGTCCGTTTCATACTGAAGAGAAAGTGTGTCGAGCTTTGAGTACACTTCACCTTCATAGGTGGCCACGTATTTGGGCGGAAGGCGGTTTAAGGCATAAGAAGCAATGTCCATTCTGCATTTGTCACATTTGCAGCAGCCCAGCTTGTCAATGGTTTCATCCAGTTTTTGAAGAACCATCTGTTCCATCACATTTTTTAAAATGACTTCCATCACAGAATCACCTGCCTTTTTCCAGAATACATGAAAATGCATGTCCGATAAATTTATTGTAGCATAATCAATTTTTGAAGTAAATTAGATTTTGTGCACAAATTACATAGAGGACCTTTGGAGCCTGATGGCTAGGGATTTGCCTTTACCGCAGATCCCTTGTATTTGATCGCCTTTTCGTATATCTTTGAAGCAGGAGGTGATTTTGTGAGCAGAAAGCGCCCCAATGGGTTCGTTCTTTTTTTGATGTCACTTGGTTTAAGCGTGATAGCAACCGTTTTAGCCAATGTAATTTCCATGCGGTTCAAAAAGGATTAGGAATGCTGATACTGAAATACACTTACAATAGAATACCTGTTTTAAGATGAATAGATATTCGTCTAAAAATAAAGAAAGCCGTACAGATGCTGAATTTTCAGCATCTGTACGGCTGAAAAGATGGTCTGAGCGGCAAGACTTGAACTCAAATAAAAAGCATTCAAATTGCGAAGGTATGGATATCCGCCACAATTACGCTACCCTGCCCTTATTCCTGGCTGGGGGGTGACAGCGGTGTGATCAAATCCTCCAGCCGTTCCAGCTTTCCGTAGATCAGCACTTGGTTTTTGATGACCGTGTTCAAGTTCTGGTTGATCTGCTCAAGCAGCATTTTTAAATCTTCCATGATCATTGCCCCTTTTCTTTTATGCTATCATAAAAAGGCACAATTGGAAGGAAATGGTGAAGTAATTTTACAAGTAAAATCAGCAAAAAATCCCCTCAGCTGGATCGTACCAGATGGGGGGATTTTGATGTCTAAAACATTTATATCAAGCATATTCTTTGCAGTAAAATTATAGTAGGTGACAGCATGTTGAAAAAAGCGATCCTCAGTATTCTTATTTTAATAACTTTGTTTTTGGCGGTGTTTATTTCTTATAGTAAGAATGGTATTCAACAAACATTTGTATCCACCGCAGAGCAATCTGAGCTTTGCAATGATGTTCTGATCATGTTGCTGCGCCCGACGATTCAGCAAGGCGTGGATGACTATTATAAAAGATATTTTACGGAGACGCCCGGGGTTGGGAGTGGTTCCGTTGAAATCTCAGATATCCGTAAAGATTCTAATGGAGGTTATGATATTACAGTAACTGTGTTACCGTACTACGGCCCTCATAATTCTGTCGGGAAAGATCAAATGCTTTTATATGTAACTGAAAACAGTACGGAAATAAAAAGCTTTCAGCATTTAGAGAGTTATGAGATATATGGAAGTTATCAAGATTATATCATTCAATGGCCTCCTTCGTAAAATAAGTTCCTAAACAAACAAATATTGAGGGATAGACTGATTCATGGGATTTCTCCTCTTTCCGTTGGATATTCCAATAACATAAAAATAAAAGCGGTATTCTGGAAGATCATTCCGGAATGCCGCTTCGTTGCTTCTATTCTGTTTTTCCGCGTTGCTGTTTAACAGCAGCAAAAGCAATTCGCATATTTTTGTTCATATCATCAGAAAAGGCGAGAAAATCCATAGCTTGTTCGCTTTGCGGCAGCGTTCCAAATTCAGCACCGCAGCTATTACCTCTAAATATGTCAAAATCCAATATTGACAAGCCCTTAAAAGAATTCATATTATGTCATATCTCCTTATAGAAAGGAGTGATTAGATCGTGTGCTGGAATCGTTGGTGTCGGCGAGGATGGTGCGGCTGTCGTTGTCGGCGTTGTTGCCGTCGGTGGTGGTTCTAATCCATTAGAGTGAGGGTGTTTTTATAAAAGAGTGCTCTCACTCTTTTTCTTTCTGTTTTAGTCTGTCGGATCAGCACATTCCAAGGGGTGAAAAGTATTTGGCGCTCAGCTCAACGCTTTTGCGAAATTTCTCAAGCGTATCATCATGCTTTCTTGGTTGTAATAATGCCGCAGTATCCACACACACTAATCTTGAGGTGACACACATGGATTATCCCCGAGATTTACCAATGGGTTTCGGTATCGCTTTACTTCAAAACCGGGATGCTGAGATATACTTCGATTCGCTTTCCGAATCGGAACGCCGCCGTTTAATAGAGAAAACCCACAGTATAGACTCTAAAAAAGAGATGCAAGCTTTTGTAGATTCTCTTAAAACCCAATAGTCTCAATTATTCGGCGCGTGTAAAACGCGCCTTTCATTCATTTTCAGCAAAAATAATGGATAAAAGTTCCAATATCTGAGGATGGTATTATAAAAATCCCCCGCAGCCGGATTTGCTCCAGCTACGGGGAGCGTCATTTCAGGACATAAAAAAGCGGGGAAGGAATGATGTAAATCATTCCTTCCCCCTGCCTATGGAGTTGCCGTCTCCATAAACAACAGCTAAACCGCACAATGCAATTACATTATAATCCATTTTACGATTTTGTCAATGCTTTGGTTGACAAAAGTTGGCAACACTATTTACAAACTACCAAAATTAATTGAAAACTCTCTTAGAGCACGTAGCAACCCTGTAGTAACAGCCAGAGTTTGCGGTCGATTTCAATCAATTTTAAAGGAAAGGAAAAACCGCACCAAACGGTTCAAAAATAATGTCTGACGCGTTCTCTCGCTCTTAGTTCTGGTCCGAGTGGCGAAAAATAAACTCATAGAGCCTCTTGATCTCCAGTCAAAGTAAAATCCAGACAGAATACGAGTTCGGCAGTTGTTGCGTAGCAACGATATAGTAACTGTATGAACTTTGTATATTCATTCGTACTCATTGTTCTTGTTTTTCTGATTTGGTTTATAACTGTCTTCATTATTGCAATCATCAGAGCTACACAAATGGTTGCATGCGGTGCCCAAAAGCAGTCGATAGAAACGGCAAACACCGATTATTCCCTTTATGTACTTATTAGCAGTAAGATCATTGCTTTGTATCACTCTGATCATAATCTTCATGTTCATACCTGGGACACACTTTTCTGATATTATGTTAACAAATATATTGATGGAGGTCTGGATATGAGCCAAAATGAGAAAGCGGTCATACAAAGCAAGTTAGCGGTGTATTCGGTCTGCTACCAGGAGGCCAAGAAAGCGAAAGACCTTAAGCGTATGGTGCGTTTAGGAACGATCATGAATGATTTAAAAAATGAATTATCCATACTGGTAGATTAGGCGGCAGCTCTTGCATGATAGCAGGAGCTGCTTTTGTTTCTGTGCTTGTTGGATGCAATATCGCATAAGGCGTTCAAGCTGTCACTGATCGGTACTGTGGGTTTCAATCGATAAATTCAGCGCCTTTCCCTACGTAAAATTTTCAGATTCCAGCTTGACGGTTTTACCAACCAGCCATAGTAAGGGCCGAAATTTACAGCCGGTTTTACAGTCAATTTTAAAGGAAAGGAAAAACCGCATCAAACAGCTCAAAAATAAGCTGCCTGATGCGGTTTTTCCCGTTCTTTGTTCTGGTCCGAGTGGCGAGACTTGAACTCACGGCCTCTTGACCCCCAGTCAAGCGCGCTACCAACTGCGCCACACCCGGAATTGCAACGTGGATTATTTTATCATACTTGCAGGCAAAACGCAATCCTTTTTTTGAGAAATTTCGAATTTTTTGCGGTTTGCGGGTCGATAAAATCAGCAGAGTAGATAAGACGCTTGATTTTCCATACTTTGCAGACTAAGATAAAGGAAAGAGAATGGACGATGGGAGGATTCTGAATGACAAAGATGAAGCAGTTTCAGCAGATGATAGACGAAAGCAGCCGGATTGTGTTTTTCGGCGGAGCGGGGGTGTCCACAGAAAGCGGGATTCCCGATTTTCGCAGCGTAGACGGCCTGTATCACCAGTCATTCCGCTATCCGCCGGAGGAAATGCTGAGCCACAGCTTTTATGTGCGGCACACGGCGGAGTTTTTTGATTTCTACCGTAAAAAGATGCTGTGTCTGGACGCGCAGCCAAACGCAGCCCACCGTAAGCTGGCAGAGCTGGAGCAGGCGGGGAAGCTGTCGGCGGTCGTGACCCAGAACATTGACGGCCTGCACCAAAAAGCGGGAAGCAAGCGCGTATACGAGCTGCATGGCTCCGTTCACCGCAACTACTGCCAGAAATGCCATAAAGAATATGACGCTGAATTTATTCTGCACAGCGAAGGAATTCCCACCTGCACCTGCGGCGGTACGATCAAGCCCGATGTGGTGCTGTATGAGGAGGGGCTTGACCAGGATGTGATCAACGGTGCGGTCAATGCGATCCGCAAGGCAGACATGCTGATCATTGGCGGAACGTCGCTGGCTGTGTACCCTGCCGCCGGGTTGATCCACTATTTTGGCGGCAGCCGTCTGGTCGTGATCAATCGCTCTTCTACGCCCGCGGATCAGAGCGCGGCGCTGATGATCAGCGACCCGATCGGAGAGATCTTCGGCCAAGTAAAAATTACCAAAATTTAACATAATTTTTCCAGAAGAAAATGTCTGTTTTTGGTTGACATAATCTTCCTGATGGTCTAAGATGAAGATAACTAAGGAAGGAGACCTCAGCAAAGATGAAACAATCAAAAAGCTCGAAATCAAAATCAACGAAACGTAAGATTGTATCCGCAGCTGCCGTGTTGCTGGCCGCTGTGCAGATGTCTGCCACGGCTTCTGCGGCGGTGCCGGTGTTCGGGCAGCTCAGCCTGACAAATCTGGTAGCGACCTCTCTGATGAGCGATTACAGCAGAACGGTAGCACCCGGTCTTGTGGAAACGAGATTCACCTATACAAATTTGAGTTGTAAAATCAATGAGTGCTTTATGCTGGAATACGAACCCTCAGCGGGACAGATTGGCATTACGGTTGGCACACCCGGTGATACTACATATGCGGGCGGCTATCACACCGCTACGGTGCGCGCGCAGGCTGCTTCGGCCATGGCAAACGGAAAACCGGTCGTCGCGGCGATCAACGGTGATATGTTCAATATGACCACCAATCAGCCGTGAGGTACAGGGCACCGTGTCTTCCCGTGCCTATCGCTGGAACTTTTTCGGAATTAAGAAGGACGGCACTCCGGTGATCGCTTCGAATGCAGATTACCCGCAGATGAAATCCGAGCTGCAGAACGCGATCGGCCTGTATGATACGCTCCTGGTTAAGGACGGAAACGTCGTCACGCAAAAGGATGCGGACCAAAGAACCTATTCGCCGCGGCTTGGCGTTGGCATCCGTGCCGATGGAACCGGGTTTTTCGTAATGGTAGACGGCCGTCAGTCCCAGTATTCCACGGGGGCGACGCTGAAGGAATTTGCTCAGCTGATGAAGGACATGGGAGCGGTGCAGGCCGGCAATCTGGATGCGGGCGGTTCCGCTACGCTGCTCAGCCGCAATTACGGCAACAGCACGCTGTTGCTGCGCAATAAGCCGTCCGACGGCAAGGAGCGTCCGGTTCCGAACTCCCTGCTGTTTGTGACCAAGAGCACCTCGATGTAATCGAAAACAGGGCTGTTTATCACAAGCTCTGTTGGTAAGATCAACGCAATTGTCTATTGGAGGAAAAGCGGGCTGCGGCTGTGTTCAAAATTCTGGGAATACGTCCTGTATTCCTGCGCCGCCGCCTTGTCTCGCTTTGTTTTCTAAAAATATCGGCTTTTTGAATTTACAAATAAATCCGAAAAATTGCAAAAAAAATCTCCTTTCCCTAAAAAGCGGATCCTCATCCGGCTGATTGGGGAAAGGAGTTTTTTCTTTAGCTGGCGGACTTCATTTCCAGCCGGAGCTTATCGCTGATCATGGCGATAAACTCACTGTTAGTGGGCTTTCCGCGGGTGTTGTGAATCGTGTACCCAAAATAGGAATTCAGGATGTCGATGTCGCCTCTGTCCCAGGCTACCTCAATGGCATGGCGGATAGCACGTTCCACACGCGAGGGCGTTGTCTCGTACCGTTTGGCCACACTGGGGTACAGCTGCTTGGTCACGGCATTGATAATGTCTGGTGTCTGCACGGCCATGATAATAGAATCCCTCAGGTAATGGTATCCCTTAATATGAGCCGGAACACCGATCTGGTGAAGGATTTCTGTGACCTGGATTTCAAGAGAAGGTTTGCCTTTTGGTGCCGGTACCGAAGCCTGTTCCGATTTTGGGGCGATACTGCCGCATATTTTTAAGATTCTTTGAGCCAGTTCCTTTGCGTCAAACGGTACGATTACAAAATATGCAGCTCCGGAAAGCATTACCTCACGCTCCAGCGTGGGGCTGCTGAATGTAGACATGACAATGAAGGAAGGCGCCTTAGAGGCGTACTTTTTTCGAATCCCATGAATGACTCCGATCGCATCCAGTCGGGGCATGAACAGGTCCACAAGGACGACGTCAGGTTGTTCGAGATCAATATGGTCCAAAACCCTCAGTCCATCCTTTGGAGAATAGACGACATCAATACCCGCAACTTCAAAATCATGAGAATAGCTTCGAGCAAATTCGTCAGTGTCATTAGAAATCAGCAGTTTTAAATGTTTTTCCATGAACATATCCCCCTGTTTTTTAATTTACAGGCTTATAATGCCATATATTGGCATTTATGGCAATACCTTACACAATATTTTTTACGCGAATTTGGTAATTATATTTCAAAATAGTAAAAAATTTCGTTTTAAGATGCCTTTTCCGTGCTCTCCAGACTCGTTTTTTCGGAGATTTCCAGCATGTTTTCTGCCAGAATTCCGTAGCCGCGCGTGGGATCATTGACAAATACATGGGTTACAGCGCCCACTAATTTTCCGTTTTGCACAATAGGGCTGCCGCTCATTCCCTGAACAATTCCTCCCGTTTTGCTGAGCAGATCAGGATCAGTCACTTTAACGACCAAATTCTTCGTTTTGGTGCCGTCCTGATAGTTGATCGATTCGATTTCAATGCCATAAGGTCTGGGCGTTGTTCCGTCCACCGTGGTGTAAATCTGTGCAGCGCCTGTTTTCACTTCCTGCTTCACGGCAAGGGGGATAGCCTCGGTAGAAACAGGAGAGGAATTCAGCGTGCCGTACACACCACCTTCGGAATTGGCCTGCAGCTGTCCGACAGGGAAATCGTTGTTGAAATAGCCGCGCAGTTCGCCTGCACGGCCCTTTTGGCCCTTGACAATACCGCTGATGGTCACGGAAACAACGTCGCCGCTGCGAAGCGGCATCAGCTCATTTGTGTCCACGTCGCAGATGCCATGGCCGAGACCGCCGAATGCTCCGTTCGACGGATCATAAAAAGTTACGGTGCCGATACCGGCAGTGCTGTCGCGTACCCAAAGGCCGCCCTTATAACTTCCGTCCACATCGGACAGAATAGGGGTAAGAGTTGCTGTGAGCGTTTCTTCATTCCGTATAATGGAAAGCTCGACCGGTGCGCCGGCGCTGCTTTCGATAAGCTTCGCCACCTGGCTGTTCTGGGTAACGGCCTTTCCATTTACCTCGGTAATGATATCGCCCACCTTCACAGCGGCGGGATTGATCATTTTTCCGACGCTTTCAATGTCGGCAACGCCGACCACCATCACGCCGTTTGTGAACAATTTGATGCCGAAAGGAGTACCGCAAGGCACCAAAAGCTTTTCCTGCACCACTTTCACGCTGACTGTTTTGATGGGGATTACATCAAACAGCATCAGTTGAGCATGGTAATTTTGGTTTGCGGATTTTAAAGCGGACGCAGTAATTTCTTTTTTGTTTACCGTGTCGATGATGCTAAGGCCGGTCTGGTTCAACCGCAGCTTGGTTCCCGCCGTCACGCGGAACTGATCAGGCAAGGTGTAGTGGTAGTATCCCACTGCCGACCCTGCCAGCAGAGTAAGTGCGGTAAGCCAGCCGGTCAATCGTTGAAAAAATTTTTTTCCTTTTTTCAAACATTCACCTCCTTTCGCATTTAATCTTTGTCAAATCGAAAGTATTTATGTTGTCAAATCCGCTTTTTTCTGGGCAAATATGGAAGGAATGATCGACTTCTTCATACGGTCGGCGGTGAATGTCAGAAATTTTTAAAATTGGCTCAAATTAAGCCGTTTAAAAAGAAAATGATTTTTGATCGATGAAATTTTTGGATGAAAATTTTGTAAAAATCCCCGCCGGCAATCGTCGGCGGGGATTTATCTGTTTTATGGGTTTCTTTGTACGATTTGACTTATTTGAAGAGAGTGATAGGGTCGATCAGCTTACCGGATTTTTTGATTTCCAGATGCAGATGCGGCTTTTCCACCGATTCGATCGGTACAACATTGACCGAGCCAATCTTCTGTCCTGCGTCTACTTCATCGCCTTTTTTCACCAGGAAGGTGTCACCCAGGCCACAGTAGTACGCGGTGATTCCGTCACTGTGCTCAATTACGGCAACATTGCCCAGATTGCCGTCTGCGTACAGGTCCTTGACCTTTCCGCTGTCGATGGCTTTGACCGGGTCGCCAATCTTTGCCTCAAAATCTGTGCCGGAGTGAACACGCCAGTCCTGCATCGTGTCGGAAAAGATGGGGTTGTCTCCGCTGTAATTTTTGGTAACTTTCGGGGTTTCCCCAACCGGGTAAACATAAGATGCGGGTTTGGCCGCCGTCTGTTTGGCGGGCTGCTCCGGTTTGGACGAAGCGGTCTTGTCCGGTGCCTGAGACGAAGCAGCCGGTTTGGAAGAAGACGGAGCGGCGGATTGCGGCGCGCTGGCCTGCGGCTGAGACGAAGCCTCTTCCGCCTTGCTGCTGGCATAAACACCTGACTGCGTGCGTCCGGTGGGCGAAGTGGAATACGAGGACGTATCCTGAGGATTGGCATATTTCACGACACTGTCATACGTAGTCCAGGCGGCAACACCAACGGCAACCAGGCAAACGCCCAGCGCGACATAAAAACCCTTGTTGTTTTTCTTTGGGGATTGATTTTCTGATTTAAAATGCAGACTGCTCATCTGTAAAAGCACCTCCGAGGCTATTTTGACCAGAAAAAACACCAAATATGCCGTTTGAAACAAAAAGTGACGCAAAAAAGAAAAAAGACCGAATCCAATTGATTCGGTCTTTTTTCGTTAGCTTGAGGGGTATATTGAGGAGGGTAGAACTTTGTATTCTGATGGTGCGGCTCCATCGTCTGAATACACTCATATTATAATTTGAATTCGCGGAGCAGTTGTTAATACGCTATGAATATTCTTTTAACTTTTGGAGTCATGTAATTTTGCATTAAAATAAGATGAAAACAGCTCTTAAAACAAAAAAATTGTGAAAAATCCGCAAACATTTGTTTGCAATCTATAGGGCCCTGTGGTATGATAAGGTTGACTTGGAATACCTGGGAGGAAATGGGATGAAAGGACTCAGCAGCAGCCAGAAAAAAATATATGAGTACTTAAAAGATAGAGCACAATATGGCCTGCCGCCCTCCGTGCGGGAGATCTGCAAAGCAACCGGCCTGAAATCCACTTCGACCGTTCACCTGCATCTCAAAACGCTGGAGGATATGGGCTACATTCGGCGCGAGGCCGGCCTCAATCGCGCTATTCATATTGAAGGCGCCGAGCAGGTAAGCCGTGTGCCGATTTTGGGCAGAGTGACCGCTGGCGTGCCGATTCTGGCCGTGGAAGAGGTGGAGGGCTACCTGCCGCTGGTAGGGCACCGTTACCCCGAAAAGGAGCTGTTTGCGCTGCGCGTGCAGGGCGACAGCATGAAAAACGCCGGAATTCTCGATGGAGATTACATTATCGCTCACCGCCAGGATGCGGCGGAAAACGGGCAGATCGTTGTTGCGCTGATCGACGACGAGGCTACGGTCAAGCGGATTTTCTTTGAACAGGAGTACATCCGCCTGCAGCCGGAAAACCCGGCGTTTTCTCCAATCTTTTCTCAAAGCGTTCTGGTGCTTGGCCGCGTGATTTCTGTTTACCGCTATTACTGATAAAAGATCTGTCAAAGGGCAGAAATTTGTGGTACGCTGCTGTTTGGATGTGCGGAGCAGCGGCAAATGCGGGTTGACAGGGAAGATCACCACAGCAGGCGGTAAAACAGGAGTTTAAACAGGAGAATACAAATGAGTGAAAGGCCCAATTTAGAGAAACAATTAGATGAGAAAACATTTCGTGATTTTTATTACTTAAAAGAAGAGTTAGTGAATTTTTGCAGGACAAACGGGTTGCCTGCTTCGGGTGGTAAGATAGAGATTACAGACAGAATTGCCTATTTTCTTGGCACAGGTAAAATATTGCCCACTTCCACAAAAAGCAAAGTAATATCAGTTGTCGGTGTGATTGCAGAGGATACCCCAATAGAGTCTAATTTTGTTTGCTCAGAAAATCATAGGGCTTTTTTCAAAGAAAAAATTGGTAAGAGATTTTCTTTCAATGTTGCTTTTCAGAAGTGGTTAAAAAGCAATACTGGAAAAACCTATGGAACTGCAATCGAAGCCTATTATCAGATTTTGGAAGAAAAGAAAAAGGGTAACACGACGATTGATAAGCAGTTTGAATACAATACTTATATTCGAGATTTTTTTGCAGACAACGAAGGAAAATCATTAGAAGAAGCGATTCAATGCTGGAAATATAAAAAGGGCCTGCAAGGTCATAATCGTTATGAAAAATCAGACTTAATTGCTTTATCGTAACTACGGCAAATTTCAATTTGTCGAAGAGCCTATGGGCACCCACATAAAAAAGCCGCAGAACATGATGTTCTGCGGCTTTTTTTCGAGTTTTTATGGAATCCTTCTGATCTGCGGGAAAAACTTTTTACAGGTGGGTATGATCAGCCTTTTTTACAACAGCCCGGGTACCGCGCTTTTTCTGACAGTCCGGGCATTTTCCGTAGATCGTCAGGCTGTGGCGCTCAATCTCAAAGCCGGTCGCCTTCGCAAGCTGAAGCTCCAGCGGGGAAAGCGGGCAATCGTCCAGCTTGATTTTTTTACTGCATCCGGTGCAGATTAAATAGTGGTCGTGGCCCTTGGCCAGCGTATAACGGATCACGCCGTCTTCAAAATTGATTTTTTGCAAAACCCCGGAGGAGGTAAAGCGATCCAGATTGCGGTATACGGTAGAAAGAGCCAACTGGGGGAAAGAGGGCTTCAGCAAAACGAAAATATCCTCCGCCGAAACGGGATCCGGGCTGTTTTCCAGAAAACGCAGAATCGCTCCGCGCTGCTTTGTGTTTTTCAGTTCTGCCATTTTTGGTTCCTCCTTGCAAAAGAAAAGGGAATCTGCCCCTCAGACTACTAAACCATCGCGCTGCCGCAAAATAGCGATGTTCGTTTTGCCTGCTGTGTGCCGTATGCCCACAGGGCAGCCGCATCTGCAAATTGCGGTCACATACCAAGTATGCTCTGTGATTTGCGGGTTTGCCGCCTTGCGCGATTTTCAGCGATATGCTCTGCTTTTCGGCATGCTGAGGGAATCCGACTCTTTCTGTATGTAATCATAGCGCGGATTTGCAAAAAATGCAAGCGGGCGCATATTCACTATTGGGAACTTTTCGTGTATAATATCCGCAGAGCAGATTATGATACCGTCAATTCAAAAAATATACCACAACGGCGCGTCGCGCCTGTGGTATAATAGGGCTGATTACGATTGACAGCCCATTTGCTTTAAAAGGGACTTTCTATAGAAACAGTGATTTCTTCCCCGCCGTGGGCGGAAAAGAAATCAACGCCTGTTTTAAAGTGAAATTTATCATAGGTTGGAGGCTTTCAGCTTTGGAAAAAATATATCTGGACAACGCAGCCACCACCCGTGTGTGCGA
>OBWW01001025.1_pt1 | contig 14854 bp, 13 predicted proteins | sample 1538091 | NCBI WGS metagenome assembly OBWW01 (sample SAMEA2580125, study PRJEB22360) | human gut metagenome | biome: human gut; feature: human-associated habitat; material: faeces | place: Denmark | collected 2008/2010 | reverse complement strand
AGGCCATATTGAGCCTGGCGGTAACAGCAGTTCCCCTTCCCGGCTCCGTGGGGGCTTCAGAGGGCGGTTTCCTTGCGCTGTACCGCACCCTTTTGGGGGCAGGACAGAGCTTTTCCGTGATGCTCTTAAGCCGTGGAATCAGCTTTTACGCAATGCTGTGCATAAGCGGGCTGGCAACCGCCTTCCTGCAGTTTGCGAGAAGGGGAAAACCCGCCTCCCCGGTGTGAACGTGAGGACAATAGAGGTATAGAGCAAAAAAGGGGATTGCCCAATCAGGCAGTCCCCTTATGCTGTTTCAGTTTACTTTACTTCATCCAGCTTAAATCCAAAGTATTTCACAGAGTTATTGTAGCAGATACCCTTTACGATTTCCTCCAGTGCCTTCATATCGGCCGGATACTCGCCGTTCTCTACCCAGCCGCCAATCAGATTGCAGAGGATGCGGCGGAAGTACTCATGTCTGGTGTAGGACAGAAAGCTTCTGGAGTCTGTCAGCATGCCGATGAAGTTGCCCAGGCATCCTAAGTTGGCCAGGGATGTCATCTGCTCGGTCATGCCGGTCTTGTGGTCGTTGAACCACCATGCGGAGCCCTGCTGGATCTTACCGGGGAACTTCTCCTGGAAACAGCCGATGATGGTTCCGATGGAAGCATTATCATTTGGATTCAGGGAGTACAGGATGGTCTTTGGAATCTCGTTATTGGTGCTCAGGGCATTTAAGAAGTCAGCCATCTGCGCGCTTGGAGCATAGTTATTGATGCAGTCAAATCCGGTATCAGCCCCCAGCTTCTCGAACATATAGCCGTTGTTGTCCCTCTTGCAGCCGTAGTGAATCTGCATAATCCATCCCATGGCATTATACTCCCGGGCCACAAACAGCATGAAGGCTGTCTTGAACTTCAGCTCCTCTTCCTTGGATACCGCCTCGCCTTTTAAGCCCTTGGCAAGGATGGCATCTACCTCGGAGTCAGCAGCAGGCGCATACATTACATACTCCAGAGCATGGTCGGATACACAGCATCCCATGGATGCGAAGAATGCCATACGCTTTTTGAGCGCTTCCTTTAAGGATGCAAAATCCGTAATCTGTACACCGCTGACCTGGGAAAGCTGAGCCATATAAGCGCCGAAGGTTGGCTTTTCAACGTTCATGGCCTTGTCCGGTCTCCATGCCGGAAGTACCTGTACATCAAAGGTGTCGTCCTCTGCAATCTTCTTATGCCATTCCAGGGAGTCTACCGGGTCGTCGGTGGTGCAGATCAGTGTCACGCCTGACTGTTTAATCAGGTTGCGGACCGTCATGGAGTCCTCCTGGAGCCTCATATTACACAGGTTCCATACCTCCTCGGCGGTATCGCCGTTTAAATAGCCCTGGTATCCGAAGTACTTTCTCAGCTCCAGGTGGCTCCAGTGGTACAGCGGGTTGCCGATGAGCTTTGGCATGGTCTCTGCCCAGGCCTGGAACTTCTCCCTGTCCGTGCTGTCGCCGGTCACATACTTCTCGTCCACGCCGTTGGAACGCATCTGGCGCCACTTGTAATGGTCGCCGCCCAGCCATACCTGTGTGATGGTGTCAAACTTGCGGTCCTCATAGATTTCCTGAGGATTGATGTGGCAGTGATAGTCAAGTATCGGCATATTCTCTGCAAAATCATGATACAGCGTCTTGGCCATATCAGTTGATAATAAGAAATCCTTGTCCATAAATTGTTTCATGTGTGATATTCCTCCTTAAGAATTAAAAATTTGTGGTTTTCCTTTTTATTAAATCAGAAGCGATTGTGGTCCTGCTGGGCACATTCACGCCGCTGAAAACCCCCATTAGAGTGTTGATCGTGGTGGTGCAGAGCGCTTCCACCTTACTGTCAATGGATGTAATCTCCGGGTCCGTACACCGGGCCAGCAGGGAATTGTTATAGCCGATGATGCTCAGATCGCGGGGAATGGAGATATCCGCTATATGGGCATACTTCACAGCTCCCACGGCCAGTGAGTCGTCGGAGGTGATGACAGCGTCAAATTCCAATCCTTCCCTGTGAAGGGACAGCAGCAGCTCCCTGGCAGCCTCTATGTCCTTGGGACACTGGCGGATGAGTTCGTCGGATGGCGTGATGCCCTTTGCCTTGAGGGCGTCTTTGTATCCTTCCAGCTTATTGACCCCGCTGTAGGAATAGCTGGTGTATACATACAGGATGCGCCTGCGTCCGGAGGAGAGCAGCTGGCTGGCGGCGCCGTACACCGCCGCGTGATCGTCGCAGACAGTGCTGTATATATTCTCGCCTTCCAGGAAGCCGTTGACCAGCATGATGGGAAGGTCGGAAGCAGCCTCGATGATATAGGCATTATCCTTGGCACGCATCTCCACGAACTTGGAACCGGCCAGTATGATGGCATCCACCCGTTTGGAACGAAGCAAATCAAAATACTTCTGTTTGGCGTCCAGGTCATAGCCGGTGCAGCAGAGAATGGCGTCATAGCCGTGGGCGCGCAGTCCACGCTCCAGATAGTAGATGGCGCCTGCCAGATACGGATCGGACGAATCGGAACACATGATTCCGATGGTTTTCATGGTATTTAACCCCAGGCCTCTGGCGAACACATTAGGAGTATAACCCAACTCGTCCATAACTTTCAAGACCTTTTCTCTGGTCTTTTCACTGACATTGGGATTTCCGTTAAGTACCCTGGATACGGTGGCGATGGACACCCCCGCATGTTCAGAAACATCATATATATTCATAAACTAACCTCACATTCTGTAAGCGCTTACAAGCTAAGTATATTATACATATTCCCAGTAAGTAATGCAATACTTTTCTATTTTTTTATTGACTTCTGACCTGATAATGAGTAGAATAATTGTAAGCACTTACAAAAATAAGTCATGAAACAGCAAACAAGGAACAGGCACACAAAATCAAAGAAAACAAGATGATAGGAGAATGAATGGCCATGCAGGATATTGTAAAAATTCATGAAAATGACAATGTGGCGGTTGCGCTGCGTCCCCTTGCAAAGGGTGAGACCCTGGATGTGGCAGGCGTAAAGGTCAGCCTTTTAGAGGACATACCCCAGGGACACAAGTTTGCCTTAAGGTTCATAAAAGCCGCAGAGGAAGTGGTGAAGTACGGCTTCAGGATTGGATATGCAAAGGAGGACATAGAGGCGGGGGCGTGGGTTCATGTGCACAATGTGAGGACTGCCCTTGGCGATGTGCTTACCTATGACTATGTTCCCCAGGAAAACGATGTGGCCCCTACAGAGCATGTGTATTTTGAGGGATACCGCAGGCCGGACGGCAAGGCGGGAATCCGCAACGAGATATGGATTATCCCCACGGTAGGCTGTGTCAACTCCATTGCCAAGGCCCTTGAGAACCAGGCAAAGTCACTGGCTGTTGGAAATGTGGAGGACGTGATTGCATTTCCCCACCCTTACGGATGTTCCCAGATGGGTGATGACCAGGAGAATACCAGAAAGGTGCTGGCAGATATGATCCGCCACCCCAATGCGGGAGGTGTTCTGGTGCTGGGACTGGGGTGTGAGAACAGCAACATTCCCGTGCTCATGGACTATATCGGAGCGTACGACGAGGATCGCGTGAAGTTCCTTCAGTGCCAGGATGTGGAGGATGAGATGGAAACTGCCATGGGGCTTCTTAATGAGCTGGCAGCTTACGCAGGCGCATTTTCCAGGGAGAAGATAGATGCCGCCGAGCTGGTCATCGGCATGAAGTGCGGCGGATCCGACGGACTGTCCGGCATCACGGCCAATCCGGTGGTGGGCGCGTTTTCCGATCTGCTGGTGAGCAAGGGCGGAACCACCATCCTTACGGAAGTGCCTGAAATGTTCGGGGCAGAGACACTTCTCATGAACCGCTGCGCCTCTCCGGAGCTGTTTGACAAGACCGTGGACCTGATCAATCATTTCAAGAACTATTTTACCAGCCACAACCAGACCATCTACGAGAACCCGTCCCCAGGCAATAAAAAGGGCGGCATTTCCACCCTGGAGGACAAGTCCTTAGGGTGTACCCAGAAATCAGGAAGCGCTCTTGTAAGGGGGGTGCTGGAATACGGCGAGCCGGTGAAGGTGAAGGGCCTGAACCTGTTAAGCGCTCCCGGCAATGACCTGGTAGCTTCCACGGCCCTGGCTGTATCCGGCGCCCATATGGTGCTCTTTACCACGGGAAGAGGAACCCCGTTTGCCTCCCCGGTCCCAACGGTCAAGATATCCAGCAACTCCAGGCTGGCAGGCCATAAGGACAACTGGATAGACTTTAACGCAGGCCGTATGGTGGAGGACATGACAAAGGAAGAACTGGCAAAGGAGCTGCTGAATTACGTCCTGGCTGTTGCATCCGGCAGGAAGGTCAAGTCAGAGGAAGCAGGATTCCATGATATGGCTATCTTTAAACAGGGAGTGACCCTGTAGAAAAAACGGTTTTTATGGCAGTATTATTTATGGCAGTATTAATTGTAATTTCTTCTTGCATCTCCTGGCAGACTGAGGTATACTGAATAACAGATATCGTATATACGGATAAAAGATGTATATACGAATAATTGAGCGGGAGGTGTCCATGAAACTAAACAGAACCACGCTGCGCACCGTAGAAATATTAAAGCTGGTGTCAAAAAAACCGGACGGCATTACCCTGGATGAGATATGTGCAAAGCTGGACATGCCTAAGACCAGCGCTTACGATATCGTGACCACACTGGTGCAGACCGGTATGATTCATGTGGCAAGGGAACAGAAGCAGAGATATACCATCGGCCTGACAGCCTACCGGATTGGAATTAACTATACAAATAATCTGGACTTTATAAGCACCATTGACCCGGTGCTCAAGGCATTTTCCAGGGAGGTGGGGAAAACCGTGTTCTTCGGGATACGCTCAGATGATTCCATTGTGTATATCTGCAAGTTTGAACCAGAGAATCCCATCATCACCACGGCCACTGTGGGAACAAAAAATCCCATTTACTGCACATCCCTCGGCAAGGCAATCATGGCCTACACGGAGGATGAGGACCGGGACGGCGTATTATCACGTATCAGCTTTAAGAAGCACACGGATAGAACCATCTGCACCAGGGAAGAATTTGAGAGGGAACTTAAATCGGTGCGTGAAAAGGGATATGCCTTTGACGCCAGGGAGCTGGAAGAGCACATGGAATGCGTAGGAGCTCCCGTATTTGGGCAGGATGGTAATGTGATGGGAGCCATCAGCGTCTCCAGCCTGTATAAACCCACCGAGGATTATGACGCCCTGGGACGCCTGGTAAGCGATAAGGGAGCCCAGCTGTCACGGCTGTTGGGTTACATCGGGCATGCATAGGAAAATAAACTTATATTTTTACCTGTTTTGCTGTTGACAAATCATGTGACAGCGATTAGAATTTAGGTATACAAATCGTAATTGTGAAAGTGATTCGCATATGCGAATTTAAAGAGAAGGAGAATGAAGATGAAGAAAGAACAAGTTTTAGCAAGAATGAAAGAAGACTGTCTGGTTGCTGTTGTTCGCGCAAAGAACTATGAGCAGGGTGAGAAGGTAGTTGACGCCATTATTGCAGGCGGCATCAATTTCATCGAGCTTACCATGACCATGGATGACGGAGATCCGGTTGGCTTCATCAAACTGATGGCTGAGAAGTATAAAGGCAATGACAAGATTGTAATTGGCGCCGGTACCGTACTGGATCCTGAGACCGCAAGGGCCTGCATCCTGGCCGGAGCTAACTACATCGTAAGCCCGGGCCTGAACGTGGATACCATCCGTCTGTGCAACCGTTACAGAGTGCCCATGCTGCCAGGCGTTATGACTCCATCCGAGGCCATTACCGCTATGGAAGCCGGCTGTGATATCATTAAGATTTTCCCAGGCAACATCGTGGGACCAGCAGCCATCAGCTCCTTCAAGGGCCCCCTTCCACAGGGCGAGTTCATGCCGTCCGGCGGCGTAGACGTGGATAATGTTGACAAGTGGATCAAGGCCGGCGCTTACGCAGTGGGAACAGGAAGCAGCCTGACAAAGGGCGCCAAGACAGGCGATTTCGCAGCCGTTACAGCTAAGGCTCAGGAGTTCGTGGCAGCTGTTGCAGCGGCAAGGGCATAGATGATACCTTACAGTAAGCATCATTCCAAATATAATTAAAAAGAGATTATAAGAAGAGATTAAAGGAGAATCATACAATGGCAAAGATTGTTACCATGGGCGAAATCATGTTAAGATTATCTACCCCAAACAATGAGAAGTTCATCCAGGCAGACGAGTTTGACATCAATTACGGCGGCGGCGAGGCAAATGTGGCAGTTTCCCTTGCAAACTACGGCCATGAAGCTGAATTCATTACTGCAGTTCCGGCTAATCCCATTGGCGAGTGCGCAGTGGCTGCACTGAGAAAGTATAATGTAGGTACAAAGCACATTGCCAGAAGCGGCGAGAGACTGGGCATCTACTTCCTGGAGACAGGCTCTGCCATGAGAGCTTCCAACGTGGTCTATGACCGTGCCCACAGCTCCATCTCCACTGCAACTGCGGATCAGTTCAACTTTGACGAGATTTTTGCAGATGCTGACTGGTTCCACTTTACCGGAATCACACCAGCTGTCAGCGATGCGGCCATCGAGCTCACCGAGGCAGCGTTAAAGGCAGCCAAGGCACACAACGTTACAGTGTCCGTTGACTTAAACTTCCGTAAGAAACTGTGGTCCTCTGAGAAGGCTCAGAAGGTCATGACCAACCTGATGCAGTACGTTGATGTCTGCATCGGCAATGAAGAAGATGCAGAGAAGGTTCTGGGCTTTAAGCCGGGCAACACCGATGTTACCTCCGGCGAGCTGGAACTGGCAGGATACGTTGACATCTTCAACCAGATGGCTGATAAGTTCGGCTTCAAGTATATCATCAGCTCCCTGCGCGAGAGCCACAGCGCTTCCGATAACGGCTGGTCTGCCTGCATCATGGATGGAAAGACACGTGAGTTCTACCACTCCAGAAAGTACCACATCACACCTATCGTTGACCGTGTAGGCGGCGGCGATTCCTTTGCAGCAGGCCTGATCTGCGGTCTGGTGGATGGCAAGGATATGAAGGCGGCCCTGGAGTATGCAGTAGCTGCATCCGCATTAAAGCACACCATTCCAGGCGACTTCAACCTGGTAACCAGGGCTGATGTTGAGAATCTGGCCGGCGGCGACGGTTCAGGCCGTGTTCAGAGATAAATCAGGATATTGACAATCAGACAATCAGAGACGGCTAATCCTTTCAGAGGTATTAGCCGTTTCTTATATGGTTTCTTATATGTTTTTATTTGAAAAGGAGATATGATATGGTAGAAACAAACGGCAGGAATTTTGACCTTCTTACATTAGGACAGGTGCTTCTTCGGCTGTCGCCCCCGGATAACGAGCGTCTGTCCAGAGGCGATACCTTTGTCAAGCAGGTGGGAGGCGCAGAGCTGAATGTGGCAGTGGGCGCGGCTCTTCTGGGTCTTCACACAGGCGTTATATCCAAGCTTCCGGCCCATGATATAGGAAGCTTCATGAAAGGCAAGATTCGTTCCTTCGGGGTCAGCGATGATTTCTTTATGTATGACCAGTCCCCCGCAGCCAGGGTCGGCATTTACTATTATGAGAACGGCGCTTATCCCAGAAAGCCGAAAGTGATTTACGACCGCAACCACAGCTCTTTTTTCTCCCTGGATATTGACGAGATACCGGAGGAGGTGTACACGGCTTCCAAATGTTTCCACACCACAGGCATCACCCTGGCCCTGAACGAGGATATCCGCGAGACCACCATAGAGATGATTAAGCGGTTCAAAGCAGCAGGTACCCTGGTATCCTTTGATGTTAACTTCAGGGGAAATCTGTGGACAGGGGACCAGGCCAGGGAGTGTATCCTGAGAATCCTTCCCTATGTGGACATTTTCTTCTGTTCCGAGGACACTGCCAGGCTCACCTTTTTAAAGACAGGCACTGCCAGGGAGATGATGAAGAGCTTCACCGAGGAATTCCCTATCTCCATTGTGGCCTCCACCCAGAGAATCGTCCACAGCCCCAAGCGGCATACCTTTGGCTCTGTGATATACGATGCAGCCAGGGATGAGTACTATGAGGAGGAGCCGTACCGGGATATTGAGGTGGTGGACCGGATCGGCAGCGGCGATGCCTATATATCCGGGGCGCTTTACGGGCTGCTCAGTACAGACGGTGACTGTGCCAGGGCTGTTGCCTTCGGCAATGCCACGGCTGCTGTCAAGAACACCATTCCCGGAGACCTGCCGTCTTCCAACCTGGAAGAAATCGAGACCATCATCCATGCCCACAATCAGGCAGGACCTCAGAGCGAGATGGCCCGGTAAAGGCAGACCGTATTTGTGTAAACATTTTGTAACATTTGTCGTAAGGTTCATTCTAAATTCAGAATTCTTAAGAAATACTTTATTGGATATGGACAGTAAATGATATATACTTCTCATACAGACATAACAAGTGCCTCCGGCAGGCCCACGGCTTCCCGGGAGGCAGATGAAAAGGAGAAGATTATATTGAGAAAATATCATTTATATGCAGTAGGAATCTGTGCAGCCATTGCCCTGGGAGCAGCAGGGTGCTCAGCCGGTGCCAACGCCGAGACAATGTCCGGCAGCTCCGTGACAGCAGAAGAGAATACAGAAGAGACCACCGTGAGTGACACCACCGTAGTGGAGTCGGTGACCGGAGCCATTGAGAGCATGGAAGAGAGCCAGCCCGAGGTTCCACAGTCCGTCCGGATTTACGGGCCTGTGACAAAGATGGAGGACGGCAGGCTTTCCATTGACAATCAGTCGGGCATGAGCACCAGCGGTGAAATCATCCTGAATGTGGCTGACGATATGACTTATATCCTGGACGCCATGACAGGTCTCCCGGTAGCTCTGGAGGATGTGAAAGACGGGGATACCATTTATGCCTACATAGGGCCGGCCATGACCATGAGCCTTCCGCCTATGACCAATGCGGTCATGATTTTCACCAACCTTCCGGCAGACGCCAAGGCGCCTGATTATGTGGAGGTCAAGTCCATGGTTACGGATGCAGGCACATCCAAATCCGTGCTGACAGCTGCGGACGGAACCGAGTTCACACTGGCAGAGGACTGCAACATCTTCCCGTATCTCACCAGAAACATCGTGACTCTGGATGACCTGACACAGGGAAAGAAATGTGTGGTCTGGTCAGATGATGAGAACACAGCTTCCAAGATTATGTTATTTGCAGAATAATCGGAATCCTGACAAGGGATTTTGCAGGACAGGAGAAGGGCTGATATCCGGCATGAACTAAGCCGGATATCAGCCCTTTTAGGGTGCGCCCATCAACTTTATTTCCGGCAGGTCAGGAATCTTATGCCTCCGGTGCATCTTCCTTATATATGTAATATTGGTTTTTACCTCTTCGTTTGGCGTGGTACATGGCTGCGTCAGCCTTTTCATAGAGGGAGGAAAAATCCCTTCCATGATCAGGATAAAAGCTGACCCCGATGCTGAAGGTAACCGCGCTGTCTGACTCCGGTGCAGCATCTGCCTTCCCGTCCGTCTCTGCGCACCGGGACAGGGAATAGAGAATGGTTTCAAGCTTGGGCACCACATCCCCATGGACATGTATGTGAGGCATGAATGCAATGAATTCATCTCCTCCAATCCGCGCTGTGATATCATTTCTGCGGAAGGCCAAACGGAGGGCCGCGGCCAGGTCCACCAGGACCTTGTCACCGAAAAGATGGCCGTTTGTATCATTGATGGACTTGAAATTATCTATGTCAATCAGAATCAGCGCTCCCATCTCTTCCTCGGTCCTTGTGTAGGCTTCGATCCGCCGGATGCATTCCCTGCGGTTTAGAAGGCTGGTAAGGGGATCCAGCAGGGCGTCCTTTTTTGCCCGGAGTATCTCCTCCTTCTGCTCATTGATATCCGAGATGATGCCAACGATTTTGAGGAGCCGGCCCCTTAAATCCCGGATGGCCGTGGCATTCACGCTGACCCAGAGATAACGGCCGTTCCTGTGCTTTAAACGGTATTCGCACTGCATCTGGTTCTGGCCTGCCAGGATGGACTGAAAACAGCGTCGAAGAAGTATCTTGTCCTTCTCATGGATGATGTCAGTGGCAAACATAGAGTCAGGGAATCCCTTGACTGGAATCTGGTAACCGAATTTCTTCTCAAAGGTGGGAGAATAGTAGATATCCCGGGTAAGACAGTCCAATTCAAATATGATATCCTGGGTCTGGGATAATATGATGTCGTAGATCTGGCTTTCTATGGCAAGCCGTTCCTGTCTGTCCCTGGCATCTGTCACATCATGGAAGATACAGTGGAGGCAGGGAATTTCCTGTTCCGCGTTAAGGAGCTCCCCGCATACATGAATCCACCGCAGCTGTCCTTCACTGGTCACAATGTGCAGCTCAGACATGAATACACGGCTGCGGGACAGCTGGTACCGTATTTTTTCCAGGAAAATCGGGCGGTCTTCCGCGCATATCCGGTCCAGAAAGGAGATGGGAGTACCTGACTTAAGACTGCCTGCGTTCATGTCCAGCAGCCGGAACAGACTGTTGTCTGCCTGCGTCAGGGTCAGGGATTTATCATATCTGCATTCAAAGATACCCCCTGTAACGGCTTCCCGGCGCAATGTTTTCTTGGTTTCAACCATATGAATAACCCCCCTGTATGAAAGACGTCCATAAAAGGCAGAGAAAAAGTGAATTACAATATTTCAACACTCTTTTTGATTACTTAATACCTATTACCGAACGGCTGTACTTCCTCCCTATTAGCTGTAAATAAAAGGAGTTTTTAGTATTGCATTACAAAGTATAAAATGACCAGTTTATTATAATATACTAATACAAAGATTACAATAGTCAAGTAAATAATAAGCAGAGGAAGTTGTATATACAATATGGAACTGGACTATAAGGCAATAGGAAAACGAATCAAGATACAGAGAATACAAAGAGAAATGACCCAGGAAAAACTGGCGGAGCTTACGGGATTATCCAATCCCCATATTTCCAATGTGGAAACAGGAAGTACCCAGGTGAGCCTTAAATCCCTGATTGCCATAGCCAATGCCCTGGAGATTACTCCGGATGTGCTGCTTTGTGATAACATACGATATGGAAAGCACATTTTTAAAAATGCGGTTATGGAGGCTGATGACTGCGACGAGGTGGAGATTCGGATTATGGCTGATATGGTCCAGGCGCTGAAGCGGTCCATACGGTACCGGAAAAAGTATTTTAAGGAGCAGGAATAAAAGAAAACAGAAGAGGACCCGGAAACCGCTGGCCTGCGGTTTGGGGTCCTCTTTCAGTCTGCTTTTTAATTTAATTGCCGCATTCAATGCTGATTTCATTGAATTTTTCCAGAATGTCGTCAATGCAGAGCGCCTGTTTTTCCTCATCTTCTTTGTCTACCACGGCGCGGCCCTGGTGCATCATCAGGAGGCGGTCCCCATATTCTACCGCATAGCGCAGATTGTGGGTAACCATGATAGTGGTCAGATTTTTTTCCTTTACAATCTTTCCGGTCAGCTCCATGATGGTCTCGGCAGTCTTGGGATCCAGGGCAGCTGTGTGTTCATCTAAAATCAGGAATTCAATGGGAGTCATGGTGGACATGAGAAGGGCCATGGCCTGGCGCTGGCCGCCGGAAAGGACTCCCACCTTCACATCCATCTTATCCTCCAGTCCCAGCCCCAGGGAGCGGAGGGATTCGCGGTAATACTCCAGTCTCAGCCGGTTGGTTCCCGGCCTGAGGTTAAAGGCCTTTCCCTTATTGTCTGCCAGGGACATGTTTTCCAGTATGGTCATGGTCGGGCAGGTGCCCATGGCCGGATTCTGATAAACCCGCCCAATGCGGCGCTGGCGCTTGTATTCAGGAATCCGGGTGATGTCCTTTCCGTTGATTATGATTCGTCCCTCATCCAGAGGAATGCTGCCGCAGATGATGTTTAAGAGGGAGGTTTTGCCGGAGCCGTTGCTTCCCACCACGGACACAAACTGATGGTCCTTTATGGTCAGGCTGAAGTCCTCGAACAGGCACATTTCATTGACTGTACCGGCATTGTAGTATTTATTGATGTGCTTCAGTTCAAGCATGGCTTTTCACCTTCTTTCCCCTGGAGGAGCTTGCCACCAGGATAATAAGGAACAAAATGGATGTAATCAGCTTTAAGTCAGAGGCTGTCACCGGGAAGGAGACAGTAATGTTTCCAAAGGTAAGCGTCAAGTCCCCCAGAAGCAGGGCCAGGGATACACAGGCCTTGTAGATGATGGAGCCGATGATAACAGCCGTGGTGGACTTGACGAAGCCGAACCGTTTGAACAGCTGGGTGCCTATGATGACATTGGCCAGACCGATGACAATTGTTCCTGTGCCGGTGGAAATCTCAAAGAATCCCTTCTGCTGACAGTACACGCTGCCGGCCAGGGCTGCAAATCCGTTGGCAATGGCCAGGCCGATGATTTTCACCATGCCCTTATCCTTGGCCAGGGAGGTCACCAGCACATCATTGTCACCCACGGCCCTGAGAAGATAGCCGGAACGGGTTTTCAGGTAAGCGTCCAGGAGCACCTTGCAGATAAGGACGATAACCAGAAGGATGATGGTCACGGTGCAGGGTTTAAGGGCCTGGGGAATAATGCGCTCCAGCCAGGGATTGCTGAAAATGGTGTCCTTGCTGAAAATAGGCAGGTTGGATTTGCCCGCCACCCTTAAGTTGATGGAGTAGAGGGCGGTCATGACAATGATTCCCGACAGCAGGTCCCGTACCTTTAACTTAACATGGATAAGTCCGGTGACGCAGCCCGCCATGGCTCCCAAGAGAAAGGAGAGGGGAAGGGCCGCAGCCGGATGGATGAAACCTCCGGCTATGCCGGTAGCGGTAAAAGCAGCTCCCAAAGGGAAGGTTCCGTCCACAGACAGATCCGGAAAATCCAGAATCCGGTATGTGATGTATACGCCCAGGGCCATGATGGCGTACACCAGGCCTTCTTCAAAGATACCTAAAATAATCGTTGTCATGATGTTCCTCCAGATAATAATGATAGAGCTTTACTGGGCAATCTCAGTGAACAGCTCAGCAGCATTTCCAGTCAAATCCTCCGGCAGTGTGATGCCCAGATTCCCGGCCACCTGTGTGTTGCCGTAGAAGGCGGCTTCCTTGATGGTTTCGAAATTCATTTCACTGGCTTTTTTCTCGCCGCGCAGTACCTGTGCAGCCATCTTTCCTGTCTGCTTGCCCAGTTCGATGTAGTCCAGTCCCATGGCAGCCAGGCATCCAATTTTCACCTGCTCAATTTCGCTGCCGAATACAGGGATATTCTTGGCGGCAGCCTTATCCAGGATAACGGGAAGGGAGGCAACTACCGTGTTGTCGGTCAGGTTGGTGATGCAGTCCACCTTGTTTATAAGGGTGTCGGCAGCCAGGGCAATATCAGCGGAAGAGGAGATGCCTGTGTCCACGATTTCAAAACCATACTGGGGAGCCAGCTCCTTGTACTCTGCAATGGCGGATTCAGAATTCACCTCGCTGGTGGTGTACATGATGCCGATGTTTTTTGCTTCCGGAAGAATCTGGCGGATCATCTTAAGCTGGGCTTCCACAGGGAGTTTATCGCTGGTGCCTGTAATCTCGCCTACCGGAGTGCCGTCCGCATTGGCCAGCTCTGCGGCTACGGGGTCGGTTACAGCAGTGAAAATGACAGGAATGTCTGACTTCTTAGCCACACCGTATTCTGCCTGTGCCATGGGAGTTGCGATGCCGCACATCAGGTCCACGCCCTTGCCTGCGAAATTGGTTGCAATCTGGCTGGCCGTGCCGCCGTCGGCCTGGGAATTATCATAGAGCACGGTCAGGTTCACGCCTTCCTCGATGCCTTCCTCTGCCAGGCCGGCCATGAAGCCTTCGCGGCAGTTGTCCAGGGAGCCGTGTTCCGCAAACTGTCCCACGCCGATGGTGTAGGAATCGCTGGATGATTCTGCCTTGGACTCACCGGTCTTGTCAGCGGATGATGTATCAGCGGCCGACACGCCGGAGGCTGAGCTCTCAGCGTTCTGGACAGACCCGTTTTCAGACCCGTTTTCGGCGGAGGTTTCAGCGGACTGGGCCGCTGAAGTGCCCTGGGAAGTGGATACGCAGCCTGATAAGAGGGATGCGCTTAAAGCTGCAGTTAAAAGCATTGCGATTGTTTTTTTCATAATTTTGTTTCCTCCTGTTTTTGAACTATATTTAGATGATAAAAAATGCCGTTGGATAAGGGACTTCATGACAGGGCTGCCCTTTGGACAAAGCCGGAATAAAAAAAGTCCCAACCATAGCTTATGCTACGATTGAGACGAATGAAATCCGCGGTGCCACTCAAATTGACTAAAAAGTCCACTTTACACATACCAACATATGCGCCGCATGTATAACGGTTGCGGAATCCGTCGGTCCCTACAGATAAAACAATCCTTCAAGACCGCCCTCAAAAGTCCATTCAGCTGCCAGCCCCATACCGCAATCCCACCGCCTGCGGCTCTCTGTGTTAAAGCTTTGATAGCTTACTCCTCTTTCTCTACGGTTTAAGTTATTAATCCGTATCTTAATACAATAAAATGGATTTGTCAAGAGTGTTTTGAAAATTCATATAAAGTCATGCAATGCCGCACAAAAGTGTAAAAGAACTTTTATTGATTGATGAAATGTGGTAGACTGTAGGTGTGAAAAGGAATGGTTTGCATTCAAAAACAAGGAGGAACGTTCCATGAGCCGGTTACTTGTGGTGGTGGATATGCAGAAGGATTTTGTGGATGGA
>OBWW01001020.1_pt1 | contig 14903 bp, 12 predicted proteins | sample 1538091 | NCBI WGS metagenome assembly OBWW01 (sample SAMEA2580125, study PRJEB22360) | human gut metagenome | biome: human gut; feature: human-associated habitat; material: faeces | place: Denmark | collected 2008/2010 | reverse complement strand
AAACTTTGCCTGATCTTACTTCTTGGCATCAGCCTGATTATCGTAAGCATCCCATCCGGGAAGACAAAGAAGAACACACAAAGCACTGAAACCACAGCAAAAGAAGATTCTACCGATCTCTATGTAAAAAAACAGGAGAGGCGATTGGTCAATGCATTAAGACATGTAGAAGGAGTCGGAAAAGTAAAAGTGATGATCACCGTTAATTCATCCAAAGAAGCTGTCGTAAATAAAGACAGTCCTTACGAACAAAGCAGCAGTGAAAAAGAAAAAACGGTCAAAGAAGATGAACAGACCATCTTAGTCGAAGAAGACGGAAAGAAAGTTCCATACGTGATCAAAGAAGTAGAACCAGTCGTCGAAGGAGTGGTCGTCGTCGCCCAGGGCGGTGGGAATGATATTATAAAGAATCAGATCGTTGAAGCAGTTTCTGTGTTATTTCATATTTCATCTTATAAAGTGAAAGTCTTAAAAATGGAGGATTCCTAACAATGAAAAAAGTATTTCAGAAAAATCAGATGATCATCATGACCTTAGCGGTTGTGATCGCTGTTGCAGGGTATGTAAATTATAGTCAGAAATACGATTCGGCCGGGACGAAGAATGGCAAGACGAAGACAGTTTCAAAGAATGTGGCAAAAGAAAGTGCGGCAGCAGTAACCGATGACGTGACTGATGTTGGGGAAGCCGTGCTTACAAATGCACAGGTTAGTAATTATGTGGCGAAAGCGAAATTAGAGAGGGAGCAGACACATAGCAAGGCGAAGGATACATTGGAAGAGATTATTAAGGATCAGACGGTGAAAGATAGCGTGAAGCAGGATGCGGTGGATAAACTGGCGATGCTGTCAGAACAGATGGAGATGGAAACTGCAGCAGAGAATCTACTGGGGGCTAAGGGATTTTTGAATAGTATTGTTACGATTACGAATGGGAAGGTGGATGTGTTGGTGAATAAGAAGGATCTGTCGAAGGTTGAGAGGAGTCAGATTGAGGATATTGTTGTTAGGAAAGTGGGGTGTCAGTTGGGGGATGTGGTGATTAGTTCGATTAAGACGGAGGAGTAGAAGTGTATATGGAATAGAGGGTTTGGGTTCTCTCTGGATGATATTCTTGGGTAATTTAGGAATATTGTTCAGAGAGAATTTTATGTTTATATATGGATTTGTATATTAGGGTTGCATATTTGATTGATTGGATTCATAATAGGAAGTGTCAAGCTAATAAAAAACTTGATATGATAAAAATATAATGATTTCTGTCGACCTGTGATAGTGTAAAAAACGCAGGGAATCGACAGAAGTAAAAAATGGCTAAAATAGGAGGTGTTGCTAAAACATATGATGAAGAGTGAGAAAGAAATGATATATTTTGAAGAGGTCGACAGAATAAAGGTGTTTCGTGGAGTAAATAAGCAGTTGGTTTTGGGACGGGGAATTAATAGAAACATAATGGAATTTAAAGAACATTGCAAGAACATTAAATAATAATAATCACAGGAATTAATAGAAACATAATGGAATTTAAAGATAGCTGACCCGGTTGCATTTCTAAGATGTTACATACGAATTAATAGAAACATAATGGAATTTAAAGGTTGTTTGTGTTTTGATAATAAAATGTTCTTAAATTAGAATTAATAGAAACATAATGGAATTTAAAGCTGGTTGAAAAAATGTTTGTAGAAGTTACAGATCTGGAATTAATAGAAACATAATGGAATTTAAAGTTCTTTAGTTACTCAGGCATGGCGGTGCCCTGTATCGAATTAATAGAAACATAATGGAATTTAAAGGTTAAAAGCCATGAACGACTTAGAAAAGGCTTTGACAGGGAATTAATAGAAACATAATGGAATTTAAAGCTTTCTTAATGTCATCAAGGTTATTTTTGTTTTAGCGAATTAATAGAAACATAATGGAATTTAAAGTCAACATACACTGTCTTGTGTGCATTGTTTCGATGCAGAATTAATAGAAACATAATGGAATTTAAAGTTGCTTCTTTCTCTGTTTCATAATATGCAATAGCAGAATTAATAGAAACATAATGGAATTTAAAGAAACACGTTAAACAAGATAAAGAACGAGGATACAGCGAATTAATAGAAACATAATGGAATTTAAAGTCTTACCTGGTATCCTTGTTTATTCATCAGCGAAAAAGAATTAATAGAAACATAATGGAATTTAAAGTTTATTTCTGCTTTTATCCCAAGACACCCCTTTTAGAATTAATAGAAACATAATGGAATTTAAAGGCTCTTTATGGTTCTGTTTTCAACTCCTAAGATCTTGAATTAGATTCTTTCTGTCCTTCTGCACGTAAGATTGCAGTTCTGTTTTCAACTCCTAAGATCTTGAATTAATAGAAACATAATGGAATTTAAAGTTGTTCACGTTCCCGCCAGAGATCACCACCGATCGCGCGAATTAATAGAAACATAATGGAATTTAAAGATTGGCAAAGATGATCACACAGGAGATTAATCGAAAGAATTAATAGAAACATAATGGAATTTAAAGATTTTTGGCACCGATGTAACTTTGATATGTCAATTCGAATTAATAGAAACATAATGGAATTTAAAGATCTACATGCATATCGTATGCTAGTATGTCAAGAATGAATTAATAGAAACATAATGGAATTTAAAGAAATTTCCTTTATGATAATCCTTTAGATGACTGATCTGGAATTAATAGAAACATAATGGAATTTAAAGTTCCTTCAGTGGATTCAGGAGCATGAGTGGGATAAGGAATTAATAGAAACATAATGGAATTTAAAGGTGGATAGTATCGAAAATCTTCTTTTTTCTTTTCGCGAATTAATAGAAACATAATGGAATTTAAAGAATTTAAAAAATGAGGCTGGAGGAAAGGTTGTAACAGAATTAATAGAAACATAATGGAATTTAAAGGTGTTCATTTGATCCGCAACGCTTTGCATTGCATCTGAATTAATAGAAACATAATGGAATTTAAAGGTGAAACTCGATCAGAACAGCATCAATGGACTTGCTGAATTAATAGAAACATAATGGAATTTAAAGTGCTACTTGTTTTTCCGTTCCTGTTAGGTTTGGAAATCGAATTAATAGAAACATAATGGAATTTAAAGTCATCAATGCTGAATGGTGGTGGAAATGAGGAAGACGAGAATTAATAGAAACATAATGGAATTTAAAGTAGTCTTAACTGCTCTGATCGCAGCTGCTTTCATCCGAATTAATAGAATCATATTGGAAAATGTTATATTGGAAATATAGATATGGTATAAAAGTTATTATTAGTTATATAGTAGGCTCAATCTGAATTAATACAAAAATAATGGAAGTCAAGAATAAATTTGGGGGATATTATAAAAAACATGAAATGAAAACAGAATTTTTATGGAAAATAATAGAATTTTATTGAAATTTAAATTAGTATAAAAAGTTTTCCAATATGGACGATTAATATTAAATTTCATTGGTATAATTTAAATTTCAATATGAAAAATTACATTGATATTATAATAGATAGATTTACAAAAAGCAATAACAAAATAAAAATAAATATCATTAATATAAGGGTTGACTAAATATAAGTGAAAGAGTATTCTAAAAACAGGAAGGAGAAATAACACCTATGCGTTTAGAATTACAGATGGAATTATTGAAACCAGAGATAGATATTGATTATCGCAGAATTATAATATCTTATCTAAAATTTGCATTAGAACATTGTGAAGGGGGAAGATTTTTCGAAAAATTTTATAAGAATCGAGATAACATAGTTAAAGATTATTGTTTTTCAACAGTTTTTAGTAAGCCACGATTCACAAAAGAAAAAATTTATTTTGATAAAAATGAAATGAAAATCATATTTTCATGCAGTGATAGGAATCGAACGGGACTAATTTTTCAGACAGCATTTTTATCAATTCAGCATATGGAATTTCCTTTAGCAAATGGCAATCATATAATATTGAGAAAAATAATACAAAAAAAAGAAGTATTAATTACAGAACCTGTTGTGTATTTTCAAACAATGTTGGGAAATGGGCTATGTGTGCGTGAACATAATAGAGAAACAAATAGAGATACATTTATTACATGTGAAGATAAAGAATTTTCTGAAAAAACAGAATTGATCATAAAAAACCAGCTTCAAATGGCAGGATTTTATAAAAAGCAATACGAAGATATTAAAGTTGAACCAGTAGATTGCAAAAAAATAGTGGTAAAACATTATGGTATTTTTATAGATTTGACAGTAGGTATTTTAAAAATATCAGGAGATATAAATGCATTACAATATTTATATCAAAGCGGTGCTGGAAGTCATCATGCAACGGGCTTTGGAAGTCTCAATGTGATAAGACAAGGGGGGAAGATGAATGAAAGATGAAATGGTTTGTTTAGAGCCGTTTGATTGGAGATACTCTGCAGCTATTGTTGGGTTGCGAAAATACCTAGAATGGCTAGGTGTTGATGAAGAACCTAATTTGATAATAACAGAAGATACTCTTGAGTATAATAAGAAATATTTGGATAAAGAAGATTTCCTAAAATTTGCAGAATATTATTTCAAAGATGATATGCATCATATTGAAATAGAAAATAAATTAAAAGAAAAGAATCCTACAGAAGATCAAATAAATATTGTTAATGAAAAAATGAAGGCCAATACAATTTTGAAAAATAAATTTAAGAAAATTAAATTTGATGGACACAATCAAGATGAAATACAAAATATTATTGACCAAAATCGTGAAGAAATAATTTGTGAAACTTTTCGAAATAAAAATAATCTGTATAAAAACTATTGCAATCCAAATCAATTATTTAAAGATAAACAAGAATGTTGCAGGTTAAATGGGTATTATATTGATATGCCTAAAAAGGGAAAATCGATTTCATATGCATTTGATAAATCAAATTATGTAGGAAATGATATTCCAGAATTTGATTTTATCCCATTTGCGTTTAGTGGATGTCGAGAAAAGTTTTTTATAAATGACAATGTTGATTTAAATCGATTACAAAAAACGAATAATCAATGGACTCGCACTGTAAAATCACAAATGGAAGAGGCAAAACAAAAGAATGAGAGAGTCAATACTAAAAGAATTTTTATAGATTGCTTAATCGAAGCAAAAGATTTTCTTCAAAGTGATATAGAGATTATTGTGAAAAAACCAGAACGTGCATATTTTGAAACATTGTATTTAAGAAAAGAAAGCTTAGAAATTTTGAAAAATATGAAATCATATTATAAAGCTTTTTGCTTCAGTATAAAAATAAGTGATGATTATTGGATTAATATATTAAATGAAGTTTTTGACGCAGTCGTTAATTTTACTTTATTAGATAATTTAATTAATAAATTATTGAAAGACTCTAGAGAGGAAGGAAATTCATATGTAATTAGCAAATTATTGAAAGTAAATGTGGAAATTAAGAAAGGAGACGAAAAGATGAAAAATACAATGAAAGCTGCGTTTGCATGTGCGAAACAGATTGTTGATAAAAAAGATGGAAATAAACCTAGAGTATCCGATACCAAATTAAAATCTTATTGCACGAAATTAATTAATGCAATAATTTTAGATGATTATGATCAATTTCAAAAAATACTGATTAATTTATCTAATTATGCCGAAGTACCATGTGGATTTGCTTATGATTTATTTGAAGATTTTGAAGGAAATAAAGAAATTGCATACACATTTGTAAATAGTTTAAATCGATATAAAAATAATAATCAGGAGGGTAAAGATAATGAATAAGAAAGCATTAACATTAACAGTAGTAGCAAATATGACATCTAATTATTCTGAAGGATTAGGAAATGTTGCAAGTGTGCAAAAAGTGTTTAAAAACAGAAGAATATATTCTATGAGAAGTAGAGAAAGTTTAAAAAATGCAATCATGATACAGAGTGGATGGGATGATGATTTGGAAACAGAAGTAGATGGTGCTACACAAAAGAAAGTAAATGAGGATCTGAATGCCATTAACTGTAGAGCCTTGGAAGGTGGCTATATGAACACACAGGCAACAACTTATGTTCGCAGAAGTTCTTTCTATGTAACAGATGCAATTTCAACAGAACATTTTATCAGTGAACCCAGATTCCATAATAATTTATATATGGCAACAAATTATGCAAAAAGCAAAGGGTTATCTGTTCAAGAACCAGGAAAGAATAATATTGGATTGATGCCATATCAGTATGAATATGATAAATCATTAAAAATATATAGCATTACCATAGATCTAGAAATGATAGGAAAAGATGAAAACTTTGAAGGTGAAGCAGATGCAAAAGAAAAAGCTGATAGAGTTATTTGTTTATTATATGCAATTGAAAACTTATCTTTAGTAGTAAAAGGAAATTTGGATAACGCGGAGCCAATTTTTGCAGTAGGAGGTCTCTCTCCTAGAAAAACACATTATTTTGAAAATGTGGTCAATGTAGAAGAAGCAAAATTAATAATATCAAGTGATTTAAAAAATAAGATTGATAGGGGATTTTATGCAGGACTTCTTCAGGGAAATCTTTTAGAAAACGAAGAAGAGATTGAAGAAGAATTGCATCCATTAACAATCACAGAAATGTTTGATAAACTTCGTCAAGAAGTTAAAGAATATTACTTAGGTTAAAATAGGTTAAGGTAGGTGTAATTATGAAGGCATTACGGATTAAATTGCATCAGACAAGCGCAAATTATCGAAAAGAGGAGACAATCGATAATAAAATGACTTATCCATTACCTCCTATTTCAACGGTAACAGGTGCATTACATAGCATTTGTGGTTATACAGAGTACCATAAGATGCTAGTCAGTATTCAAGGAAATTACCAGTCCATGCAAAATAAGATTTATACACATCATTGTTTTTTGAATTCAACAATGGATGATCGCGGATTGTTAGTTAAAATGAAAAATGAAAACTTGTTATCAACTGCGTATGATAAAGTGGCTGAAGCAAAAAAATCTCAAGGTAATAGTTTCTTAAAGGGGATTACAATACAAGTATATAATCAGGGACTTTTAGATGAATACAGAAACTTAAAAGAAATGGGAAATAAAATAGCATTATGGAAAAAATCAGAAGAATATACTGATAAAGTTGCTATGTATAAAACAAAAAAACAACAATTAACGAAACAAAAAAAGACCTTAGATAAAAAATCAACAGAATATACAGATTTTGTTGAAAAAGAAAAGGAATTAAAACAAGAAGAAAAAGATTGGAAAAATAAAATAAAGGAGTATGAAGAAACACATTATAAAAAACCAATTGCTAAATTTAGATCTTTAACGAAATCTGTAAAAAAATATGAAATATTAAATAATATTACATTGATTCTGCATATTCAGGCAGAAGAAAGTGTATTGCAAGATATTATGGAAAATATCTATGATTTAAAAAGCTTAGGACGAAGTGAAGACTTTGTTGATGTTGAAGAAATAAAATTGGTTGATTTAGTTGAACCAGAGGAAGAGATTATAAGTTCTTATTCAGCGTATGTTAATTATCGAGATACAAAGCCAATAAATAATGTTGGAGATGGAAATATTATTGTTCTCACTAGTGAAGGAATACAAGGAACAAAATATTATATGGGAACTGAATACAAAAAAGAAAAGGGAAAACGTATTTTTCTTCAAGATAAAAAAGTTCCTGTAGTATATGTATCTAATCATAGTGTAGATGAGGAAAGTAAAAATGTATGGATTGATAATGCAGGAGATGAACAATATATAGTTAATTTTTTACAAAAGTAAAAATAAAGTAATAGAAGCATAATGGAAAATATAGTAGATTTTAAGAAGGGGAAATCATGATAAAAGATTTATATGATTATTTGGCAAAACCAGATAAAACTATAGGTGAACATGTTGAAGATTTAATATTTCGGGCTAATATCTTAAGAAAATTAGGATATATTAAAGATATTCATATATACAATTTACTCATACAAGCATGTAAAGGGCATGATTTGGGAAAAGCAAATAAAGAGTTTCTAAAACGTATTCTAAATCCTAAATTGCATTTTGACGAAACGAAAGAAATATCGCACAATATTTTATCAGTGTATTATTTAGATAAGAATGAATTCGACGAGAACACCGATGATTATTTGATTGTAGCATGTTGTATTTTATTTCATCATGATTATTGTAATGAGCCATTAGTTATAAAAACACGTACGTCACAAATTAATTCATTATTAATTCCTGAATATAATCAAAAGCCAAGTAGAAGGATGCTAAAAAATATTTGTAATAATTATTTAAAAAAACAAGAGACAATTATAGTAAAAGGATTATTACACCGATGTGATTATAGTGCCAGTGGAAATTATGAGATAGAATATCCGAATGATTTTTTAGAAGCTGGATTAGCACAAATGATGAATGAATGGCGGAAAAAGAAAAAAGATAGTTGTTGGAATGAACTACAGGAGTTTTGCATAGAAAATCGGGAAGAGAATATTATTGCATTAGCACCAACAGGGATGGGAAAAACAGAAGCCGGCTTATTATGGATTGGTAATCATAAAGGATTTTTTATATTGCCAATACGAACTGCTATTAATGCAATCTATGATAGAATCAAGAACCAGATTTTAAAAGATGAGAAATTAGAAGAGCGATTAGGATTATTACATTCAGAAAGTTTGTCTTATTATGGAAGTCATGTAGGACAAGAAATGGATATTTTGGATTATAGAAACAGAGGACAGGCATTATCGTTACCATTGAATATATCAACTTTGGATCAGCTATTTGATTTTGTTTTCAAATACAAAGGATATGAGATGAAGCTAGCCACATTAGCTTATTCAAAAATGGTTATTGATGAAATTCAAATGTATGATGCAGAAATGTTGGCATATCTAATTTACGGGCTGAGACGTATTCATGAATTAGGTGGGAAAATAGCAATTGTTACAGCTACTTTACCGCCATTTATCAAAAAGTTATTAAGGGATAAAAATATAGGAAATATAGAATTTAAAGAGCGCGATTTCACAAATGATTTAAAAAGACATTCTGTAAAGGTGATAGATGAATCAATTTGTGAAGATGATATTATTCAATGCTATAACCAAAATATAAAGGAAGGTAAAGGAAATAAAATATTAGTTGTTTGTAATACGATAAAGAAAGCTCAGAAGATGTATGACCAAATCAAAGAAAAAGATGAGACATTAAATTCGCATGTATTACATAGCAGATTTGATCGAGAAGATCGAAAAAATTTAGAAAATAAAATTAAAGAGTTTGGAAAGACATACAACGAACGAAATGAAATAGATATACAGAATGGTATCTGGATTGCAACATCTATTGTGGAAGTCAGCCTGGATATTGATTTTGACTATTTATTTACAGAACTAACTGATTTAAATGGATTATTTCAAAGGATGGGAAGATGCAATCGAAAAGGAGTAAAGCAGTTAGATGGATACAATTGTTTTGTTTATTGTGATGGAAGTGATATCAAGCAAGGGCAGAAAGGATTTTTAGATTCTGTATTTTATGAACAATCTAAAAAAGCATTGAAGACAGTAGATGGAATTCTTGAAGAAAGTCAAAAAACAAAACTTATTAATGACTATTTTACATATGATGATATACGATCAAGTGATTATATGCGTCAATTCAAAGATACGTTTGATTGGATTTCAGAGTTAGATATTGGTAATTTTGAGAAAGATGAAATAAAAATGAGAAATATTTTTACAAAATCAATTGTACCTAAGATAGTATATGATCAAAATAAAGATGAAATTGTATTATTAGAAGAGAGACAAACATTAATATCTAAAAAGTTGAAAGATTCTAATATTGAACAGAAAGAAAGAGAGAATCTATTTAGAGAAAGAATAGAAATCCAGGAGAGGTTAAGAGATTTTATTGTACAAATTCCGTATTATGAATACCACAAATATTATAAAAAAGTATATCAAACATATGGAACTGTTAATATTAGCAAATATGAACATATCGACATTATGAACTGTCAATATGACATTAAGGGATTCTATCCATTAAATTATGAAAATATAGGAGAAGATGCGATGATGTTTTAAAAGAGGTGTTTATGGAAGAACGAATTACAGGGGTTATGATTTATTATTATTTTGTATGTAAACGGAAATTATGGTATTTTTGTCATGACCTACAAATGGAAAATGTATCTCAAAATGAGAACGTTCAATTAGGAAAATTATTAGATGAAACTAGTTAAAAGGGAGTTGATATTTCAAAAGCACAAATAGACTATCCACTGTTAAAGAAAAATATTGAAGTCAGTTTATCAGAAGAAGATGAGAAACAGATGAAAAATATTATAGATCATATTATTCAAATTCGAAAACAGGCAATACCGGAATTGGATGATTCAAAAAAGATATGTAAAAAGTGTGCATATTATGACATTTGTTTTATTTAAGGGGAGAATGCATATGAAAAAGAGTCTATATATATACAATTGCGGAGATTTGAAAAGAAAAGATAATACATTACGATTTACAACTTATGACGATGAAAAAAGAGACGTTCCAATTGAAAGAATTTCGGATATTTATGTAATGTCTGAATTATCATTTAATACGAAGTTCATAAACTTTATATCACAATATGGAATACCGATGCATTTTTTTAATTATTATCATTTTTATACAGGAAGTTATTATCCAAGAGAAAGTTTATTATCTGGAGAATTATTAGTAAAACAAGTGGAACATTACATAGATAAAGAAAAAAGAATCGTTATTGCGAGAAAATTTATTGAAGCGGCAGCAGAAAATATTTATCGAAATTTAAGATATTATAATAGCCGAGGAAAAGATGTAACGGAACATATGAGATATATTGAAGGGTTAAAAAAGAAAATACCCAATGCACAAGAAATTGATCAATTAATGGGAATAGAAGGGAATATTCGTAAAAAATACTACGAAGCATGGAGTGTTATTATAAACCAAGAGATTGAATTTGAAAAACGAGTGATGCATCCACCAGATAATATGATTAATTCACTAATTTCTTTTGTGAATTCTCTGATTTATTCAAAAACACTTACAGAAATATACCATACTCAATTAAATCCAACGATCAGTTATTTACATGAACCAGGGAGCAGACGATATTCATTATGCTTAGATTTATCGGAAATCTTTAAACCATTAATTGGAGATCGTTTGATATTTTCATTATTGAATAAAAAGCAGATTACAGAAAATAGTTTTACAAGGGAGTTAAATTTCCACCATTTAAAGAAAGAAGCATCTCAGTTAATTGTAAATGAACTTGAAAAGAAATTACAGGCAACAATTATGCATAAAGACTTGCATAGAAAAGTATCTTACCAATATTTGATTAGAGTAGAAGCATATAAATTAATAAAACATCTAATTGGAGAGAAAGAATATGAAGGATTTAAAATGTGGTGGTAAATATGTATGTAGTTTTAGTTTATGATATTAGTCAAGAGAAAAATGGTGCAAAACGATGGTCAAAGGTATTCAAGATAAGTAAAAAATATCTGTCACATATACAAAATTCTGTATTTGAGGGAGAGATAAGTAAACCACAATTAGTACAATTGCAACAGGAAATGAAACCGTATATTGATACAGAATTGGATTCGGTTATTATATTTAAAAGCCGACAAGAAAAGTGGCTGGACAAGGAATTTTGGGGTAAAAAAGAGGATAAAACAAGTTTTTTCCTTTAAACCTTTAAAATATAGAATATATGATAAAGCACAAGAAGAAATACGGAATTGAAATGGCATATATAATGGATTATGCACTATGGATTGTAATCAGGTTTTAAACATTAAAGGTGAAATATAAAATGAATATAGAAGCTTTTAACACAGATACTTTACGAAAACTAGTCCGCAATCTACAAGATGAAAATAAAAAATTAAAGGAAAAGCTAGATGAAGCCAATATACCATACGAAGAAATAAATCTTTTTGAACAACCAATCAATAAATCAGCAGAATACGATCCAGATCAAGGTGGCCGTATTATTCATCCAGGATATATCACAGAAAATATGGCAAAACGTTTTTTCGCTATGTTTTGGGGAAGAGAAGATGTCTATGCCAAAAGAGCAAGAAATGGTGGCTATTTTCCTCAATGTGATAACCGATGGAATAGTTATTTATGTCCTAAACAACAAAAGAAGAAAGTATATTGTGATGAATGTAGCAATAGGAAATGGACAAAGCTTGATGTAAAAAAGATCATTACACATTTGTTAGGATACAAAGAAGATGGATCAGATGTCATAGGAGTATATCCACTTTTACCAGATGGTACTTGCAGATTTCTTGTATTTGACTTTGATTATCATGAAAAAGATGCGGAGAAAATAGATTTTGCAAATCAGAATGATGAATGGAAAGATGAAGTCGATGCATTACGAAAGATGTGTGAACAAAATGGAATTCATCCATTAGTGGAAAGATCTAGATCAGGAAGAGGCGCTCATGTATGGATCATCTTTCAACAAGCAATTCCTGCATCAAAGGCAAGAAATTTTGGATTTATGTTATTAGATAAGGGTGCATCATCTGTCAATTTAAAATCATTTCATTATTATGATCGTATGTATCCATCACAAGATATGGCAAATAGTATTGGAAATCTAGTAGCATTACCACTTCAGGGATTAGCGTTAAAAAATGGAAATAGTGCGTTTGTAGATGATAACTGGAATGCATATCCTGATCAATGGGATATCCTTTTAAATAAAACGAAAAAGTTAGCAGTTGAAGAAATTGATATGTGTATAGAAAAATGGAAGCAAGAATTGATACAATATCAAGGAATTGCTAACAATGATAATTTAAAAGACAGACCCAAACCATGGAAGAAAAAACAAATGTTTTCAAAGACAGATGTTACAGGGAATTTACATATTATCTTAAGTGATGGAGTTTATCTTGACACATTAAATATTATGCCAAGATTACAAAATCAGATCCGAAGTATGGCAGCATTTGATAACCCAGAGTTTTATAAAAATAAACGTATGGGATATTCTAATTATTATAATTACAGTGTTGTTTATCTGGGAAAAGATATCAACGGATATATTCGAATTCCAAGAGGATTACGAGAAGCAGTAATAGAACAATGTAAAACGGCTAGTATTGATTATGATGTTTCTGATGAAAGAGAAAAAGGACATCCGATCAGAGTTAAATTTAAAGGAAAATTGAAAGAAGAACAAAATGAGGCAGCAGAAAAATTATTACATCATTCGGATGGGATTTTAAATGCAGCGACAGCTTTTGGTAAAACAGTTGTATGCAGTTATTTGATTGCCAAAAGAAAAGTAAATACATTGATTTTGTTGCAGAGCAAAGATTTATTACTTCAGTGGGTAGAAGAGCTGAATAAGTTTTTGGATATTGATGAGAAACCACCAATTTATAAAACGAAGAGTGGAAGAAAGAGACAGAGAAAAAGTGTGATTGGTATTTTACATGGAAGCAAAAACACACTGACAGGAATTGTAGATGTAGCAATGGTGGGTTCTATGTATTCAAAAGGAAAATATCAAGATATGTTAAATTCATATGGAATGGTAATTATGGATGAATGTCATCATGCAGCCTCTAAAACATCAATACAGTTGTTGCAAAAGATCAATGCGAAATATGTTTATGGAGTATCAGCTACACCAAAACGAGGTGATCATCTTGATCGTATAATATATATGCTATTAGGTCCTCAAAGACATAAATTTACTGCATTAGACAGAGCAAAACAACAAGGAATAGGACACTATTTTATACCAAGATACACAAGAATGATTGAAACCGAAGAAAGTAAACAAAACATTAATAAGGCATATCAAAATATCAGTGAGAATGATGCTCGAAATCAAATGATAATAGAAGATGTAAAATCCAGCATTCATTTAGGGCAAACACCAGTTATATTGACAAGATATAAGGAACATGCAAAAGTTCTTTATCAAATGTTGGAAGGTGTGGCAGATAATATTTTCCTTTTGTACGGAGATAATACAGATCGACAAAATTTGGAGATAAGAGAGAGTTTAAAACAGGTGAAGAAAGAAGAGTCATTAATTCTAGTTGCAACAGGACAGAAAATTGGAGAAGGGTTTGATTGCCCAAGGCTAGATACACTAATGCTTGCAGCACCTGTTTCGTTTGATGGAAGATTGGAACAGTACATTGGAAGGTTAAATAGAGATTACGAAGGAAAAGAAGCAGTTTATGTTTATGATTATATCGATTCACATATAAAATTTTTTGATAATATGTACATAAAACGATTACGAACATATAAACGAACCGGTTTTACATTATGGACAGGAGATTTCCAAGTAAAACAAAATATCAATGCTATTTATGATTCAGGAAATTATTCAGAAAAATTTGAACAGGATATAGTAGAAGCTGATAAAAGCGTTGTAATATCAAGTCCAGATATTTATCAGGATAAAATAGAAAGATTTTTATATTTGATAAAACAAAGGCAAGAAGCTGGGGTTAATGTTCGTGTGATTACCAGAAATCCAGAAAGCACTATGTATGGAAATCCAGAGATATTATATGAACTTATTACAAGGATGAAATCTCAGGGAGTGGATATATATTTAAAAGATGAAGTTGAAGAAAGGTTTGCCGTAATTGACGATGAATTGGTTTGGCATGGAGGAGTGAATTTACTTGGAAAAGAAGATGTTTGGGATAATTTGATGAGGATAAAGAATATTGATGTTGCGGCGGAGTTGTTGGAGATTGGATTTGGGGAGAATTTTTCTTAAGACTTGTTGAAAAAACTTAAGTGATTAAAATGGAGGAGTAGCTGAAGTGTAATAAGGAATAGAACTTTGGACTCTCT
>OBWW01001011.1_pt1 | contig 15014 bp, 11 predicted proteins | sample 1538091 | NCBI WGS metagenome assembly OBWW01 (sample SAMEA2580125, study PRJEB22360) | human gut metagenome | biome: human gut; feature: human-associated habitat; material: faeces | place: Denmark | collected 2008/2010 | reverse complement strand
TGAATTTGTGGCGTTTGCGGCTTACAATTCAACGCTGGTGTGGCCAATCCGCGGTCTTGGGCGTATTCTTTCTGATATGAGCAAGGCTGGCGTTTCGTTTGAACGTGTGGATTATATCATACGCTCCCAGGAAGAAGCCTATGGAAAGACAGATGAAAAAGGAGGGAAGGAACGCGAACATTCCAGCGGAAAGTATGACATCTCCTTCCAGCATGTATCCTTCGGATATGAGGAAGGAAAGGATGTGCTCCGGGATATTTCATTTACAGTTCCGGAAGGCAGCACCTTTGGGATTCTGGGCGGAACGGGCAGCGGGAAGTCTACGGTAATCCAGCTTCTTTCACGGCTCTATGAGCTGGAGGAAAACAGGGGAAGCATCTGTATTGGCGGCAGAGCTGTTAAGGACATCCCCATTGAGGAGCTCAGGAGAAATATAGGAATGGTATTGCAGGAACCCTTTTTGTATTCCAGGACAATCCGGGAAAATATAGCGGCTTCCGTACCAGGCGCGTCTCTGGAGGAGATTCGGTACGCGGCTCAGATTGCGTGTATTGACGACGCCATTATGAGTTTTCCGGATGGATATGACACTCTTGTAGGGGAACGGGGAGTTACTTTGTCGGGAGGGCAGAAGCAGAGGATTGCTATTGCCAGAATGCTGCTTCGGAAAGCTCCCATTATGGTGTTTGACGATTCCTTATCAGCAGTGGATTCCCAGACAGATTACCGCATCCGCTGCGCGCTGAAGGAACATATGAGGGAGGCTACGGTTATTCTGATATCCCACAGAGTGACATCTCTTATGGGCGCGGATGAAATCCTGGTACTGAATCAGGGAAAAATAGAAGAACGCGGAACCCACGGGGAACTGATACGGAGAAATGGAATCTATCGCAGGATTTATGAAATACAGATGAGCCGTGATGACAGAGACCTGATGGGACAGGATGAAAAGGATAAAAAGAATAAAAAGGATAAGAAGAGTAAAGAGGATAAGAAGAAAGAGGATAAGATGGATGGGGGGATAATCAATGGCAGCATATGAAGAACAGGAGTATAACAATCCCTTCAGCTTCCGCATATGGATGAAGCTGTTTCCGTTTTTCAAGCCGTATAAGAAGTTTTTCGCAATTACGCTGGGTCTTAATATTCTGCTTGCGGGAGTGGATATCCTTGTGCCTCTGTTCCAGAGCTATGCCATTGACACATTCATTATCCCGGACCGTTTGGATGGGCTTGGAGTATTTACCCTGGTTTATATTTCTGTTATTGTGGCCCAGACTGTCTGCGTGTATGTGTCGGTTCACGCGGCTACATCCATAGAGATGAATGTGGGAAAGGATTTAAAGAGAGCGCAGTTTAAACATTTGCAGACCTTGTCGTTTTCCTACTATAATACGACTCCGGTGGGATATATCCACGCCCGGGTGATGAGTGATACTTTGAGGATTGCGGGGATGATAGCCTGGGGCCTGGTGGATATGTTCTGGGCCCTGATTTATGTGGTCAGTGTGTTTGTGATTATGTTTATGCTGAACGCGCAGCTGGCATTTATCATCACCATGATTGTTCCGTGTATTGCCCTTTTGACCGTGTATTTCCAGAATCGGATTCTGAAATGGAACCGGAAGGTGAGGCGGATCAATTCCCAGATTACCAGCGCCTACAATGAAGGCATTACCGGGGTTAAGACGTCAAAGAGTATGGTCATTGAATCGGACAATGAAAAACGCTTCTTTGAAAAGACATCGGATATGCATCAGGCGGCGATCCGTTCGGCTAAGCTGAATGCGGTCTATATTCCGGCTATTTTGTTTTTCAGTTCTGTGGCCTCAGCTGTGGTGTTGGCAAAGGGCGGCTATATGGTCCAGGAAAATATCATTAAACTGGGGACGCTGTCTGTATTTATCTCGTATGCGGTTGTTATATTTGAACCCATACAGCAGCTTGCCAGGCTGCTGGCGGAGTTGATTTCCTGTCAGGCAAATATTGAGCGGGTGATGGATCTGCTGGAACAAAAGCCCAATGTGGTGGACAGAACCGATGTGCTCAGGAAGTACGGAGACGCCTTTTCGCCCAATAAGGGGAATTGGGAAAAAATCCAGGGAGACATTGTGTTTGAGGATGTTTCTTTTATGTACCCGGACGGGAAGGAATATGTGCTGGAACATTTTAACCTTCATGTGCCTGCCGGCATGAATGTTGCCATTGTGGGTGAGACAGGGGCGGGAAAGTCTACCCTTGTGAACCTGGTGGGGCGTTTCTTTGAACCTACAAAGGGAAGGATATTGATTGACGGCGTGGATTACCGGGAACGGTCGCAGCTGTGGCTTCACAGCCAGATTGGTTATGTGCTGCAAAATCCGCATCTGTTTTCGGGAACTGTGCGGGAAAATATAAGGTATGGCCGCCTGGATGCATTGGATGAGGAGATTGAGGAGGCGGCCAGGAATGTGTCTGCGGACATGGTTGTGGCGAAAATGGAAAAGGGATATGACAGCGATGTGGGTGAAAGCGGAGGCCTGTTGTCCACAGGCGAGAAGCAGCTGATTTCATTTGCGCGGGCGGTTCTGGCCAATCCTGCCATTTTCGTTCTGGACGAGGCCACCTCCTCCATTGATACCCAGACGGAAAAACTGATTCAGGATGCCACAAACCATCTGCTGAAGGGACATACTTCCTTTGTGATTGCACACCGTTTATCCACAATCCGTCAGGCTGATTTGATATTGGTTGTAAAGGACGGGAAAATCATAGAGCGGGGCAGTCATTCGGAACTGCTGGAGCAAAAGGGATATTATTATGAACTGTATTCCAGGCAGTTTGAGGAAGAGGAGGCTATGAAGGTGTTCGCAGGGGCAACGTTCGCGGGAGAAACAGATTGGGAATCAGTATGCCAGCCATAAATAAGGAGAAAAAATGAGACTTCAAGAAGCGTGTGTCCGGTTTAATAAATTAGCAGGTATCAGATTTGAGGAATTGTTCAGCCAGAACGATATGAACATGATTATCATTAATAAAGGGAAAACAGGCCAGCTTTTGGAGCTGGCCCTGGGAATGCATTTGTCCAGCACAAATCTGGATTTTGATGATGGGGAATTGAAAACTAACAAGTGTGATAATGCGGGTAATCCAAAGGAAACGGTTTTTATTACACAGATTAGCAGTGTGATCGATGAACTTATTCAGGAGCGCCCCTTTGAGGAAACGCATTTGTACGAAAAAATCAGCAATATTTTATATGTGCCGGTCTGTAAAGACGGCGATCCCAAAGACTGGATGTTTTTGCCCAGCATCCATATCGATCTCAGTTCGCCCCGGTATGCGCAGCTTCGGGATATTTGGCGTTCAGATTACTACTCCATTTGCAGGCAGCTGAGGATGCACATAGAGACAAGCCCGGATAGGCGTATACATACATCCAACGGACAGCATATACAGGTGCGGAGCAAGGATTCAATGCCGTATCACCCTATTTATTCCGAAGTATATGGCCGTTATGTTTCAAATAAGAACCATGCGTTCTATTTCCGTAAGGAGTTTGTTTATGATATCCGTAGTATAAGCAGATAGGTATGGGTACCGGAACATTTGTCAGGAAGGCCGAATCCGGCCTTCTTCTGCCGGCCTTGCCGATTCCGGCTATTCACCGCCGGCCCGTTTTTTAATATACGTCTGATTTCACCCCGCCTTTTTATTCTGCTAACCGGCCCCCGCCGGTCAATACTCCACATGCATCACTATATTTTGTGGATAATCTCCATATGATTTTCCGAAAATGTTGATTCCGCCCACATGTTTTGCGTCCTTTTTAATTTCTATCTTAAAAGAGATATAGGGCTGGGCTGAAAGCGCAAGGGTATCAATGTTGATTTCTTCTGATTTCATCACCCCGTCTAAATAAGTTCCGCTCCCATCCACGCTGATTGTTTTTAAAAGACCGAATTGTGTGTTTCCGTCTGTCCACCAGATCGGTGTCAGTTTTCCGTGCCTTCCTCCAAAATCACCAGGAGAGGTATAGGTAAGAAGTTCTCTGTCATTGATGGAAAATGTAATGTCGGAGGGCCACACATTCCGGTATCCAGGTGCCTCGGAGCAGATTTCCAGGCTGAATGATACATAATTTGGATTTTTGCCGCTGATGAAATGGTTCGGGAAGCGGTATTCCACAAAACCCCTCTGGAACCAGATTAACTGTGCCGCGCTTCTGCCGGGTGAGTAAAAAGATTTTATATCATCGCAGGAATCAATGTAGGTTTCCTCGTTTACCATTCCGCAGGTCGGATGAATCCTGAAATCGTAATAATTCCCAATGGGCATATCCACGCTGAATGACCGCCGCTCCTTTTCCTGGGGGGAAGTGTTGATAGACAGAAACACATCCTCTGCCCTGGAACTGCATACTTTTTGGGAACCCCGGACGCCCGGAAGCATCTCTGTATTAATCAGATTGGCTTCTTCCAGCATATTCACATGAAATGCAGCCGATGAAACAGGAATCGTAAGCTCCTGCGCCAGTTCCACGATATTCATGGACTTATGTTTTAACAGCGCCAGCATCCGGATTCTGACTCTGGATGAAAGTGCCTTCCCAAGCCGTTCAAATAATTCATAATTCTCTTCCGAATCAATGTCAAGTACAATATGCCGGTCTATCTTTTCTTTTTCATTTGCTGATTGCCGATTCATAGATACCCCCCGCAGCTGACTTTTATGCATAGCCAATTTTTACACATAGCTGACTTTTACACACATACAACTTCCTGCATAGCAAACCTTTTTCAGCCATACCCATTCAGAATGCTTTATTGTATTATTATATCGGGTGTAAAAGTAAAAAACAAGGAGATAGAATGTTAATTCTACCATTTGTTACAGTAATACTGTATTAATCAAACCACACCAAAACATTAATTTTGGAAATATGCACAAATATTTTATTATTATACCCATAATATATTGACATTTTGTACAATAAGTGCTATTTTAAAGGTACATTAAAACTGCAAGTAAAGATGTGAGGGTGCCATGACAAAATTTTATAAAAAAGGATATCCCAGACCACAGTTCGTGAGGGAATCATTTTTCTCCCTGAATGGAGAATGGAACTTCAGATTCGATCCCCGAAAGGAGGGAATCAAATGCGGATGGCAGAATGGATTTGAAGACCGTAAAATTATCGTCCCGTTTTCGTATGAAAGTCCGGCGGGCGGAATTGGGGTACAGGATGAATGCAATGTTGTCTGGTATTCCAGAAGCCAGTCATTTGAACTTCACGAAGGGAAAAGAATCCTTTTAAACTTTGAAGGATCGGATTACCGGACGGAGCTCTGGGTCAATGGAATTTATATGGGAGTTCACGAAGGCGGATATACCAGATTCACCTTTGATATTACCGAAGCACTTAAAAAAACGGGGAATCAGCTGGTCTGCCGCATTGAAGATACCTATTCAACCGTACAGCCCAGAGGAAAACAGCGGTGGCTTAAACAAAATTATGACTGCTGGTATACCCAGACAACGGGAATCTGGAAGGATGTATGGGCAGAAGAAACTGACAGCAGTTATTTAACAGCCCTTTATTTAACACCTCTCTATGACGAAAATTCCCTGGAAGTTGATTATGAACTGAATTTATGGAAGGACAGCTCTGATTCATTTGAAATTGAAACCATTATTACATTTGAGAATTTTACCATTTATTCCGGAAAAGATAAAGTCATAAAAAATGCGTTTTCCAAAAAAATCTCTCTTGTTAATGATGAAATCAAGTGGAAAGTAAGATACTGGTGTCCTAAATCACCTAACCTCTATGATGTATGCATCAGAATTTATAAAAATGGGAAGGTAATTGATGAGGTTGGTTCCTATTTCGGTTTACGGAAAATATCCACTGATTCCGGCAGAGTAAAACTTAATAACATGGACTTTTATTTAAAGATGGTGCTGGACCAAGGCTACTGGGAATCGTCCCTGCTGACCCCGCCGGATGAAGAGGCGCTGATTCTGGATATTAAAAAAATACTGGAATATGGATATAACGGAGTGAGGAAACACCAAAAGATTGAAGATGAACGCTTCTACTACTGGGCTGATGTCTATGGTCTTACTGTCTGGTGCGAGGCGCCTTCGTTCTATGAATTTGACCGCAGGGCCATTGAATGTGTGACAAAAGAGTGGGTTGACATTGTAAAACAGCATTATAACCATCCGTCCATCATTACCTGGGTTCCATTTAATGAATCCTGGGGGATTCCAAGAATCCTATGTGATAAAAAACAGCAGGTTTTTACGGAAGCCATTTACTATCTGACGAAATCCCTGGACGCCACCCGGCCTGTCATCAGCAACGACGGATGGGAGCACACGAAATCCGATATCATAACACTTCATGATTATGCGGAATATGGGGAGGATCTTCTTAGCCACTGGACGGATTGGGAACAAAACCTGTCCAATACCCAATCCTTTAACGGGGAGCGCTATGCCTTTGCCGGCGGCTTTCGTTATGAGGGACAGCCTATTATTTTAAGTGAATTTGGCGGAATCGCTTTCTGTAAGGATGAAAAGGCGTGGGGATATGGGAACGCAGAAACATCAGAAGGCAGTTATCTGGAACGGCTGAATAGCCTGACAGACGCGATATATAGTATGGATTTTATCAGCGGATATTGTTACACACAGCTGACCGACGTAGAACAGGAACAAAACGGACACATGGATATGAACAGACGGGACAAAGTGGATGCCGAAAAAATAAGAACCATTATACAAGGAGGAAGAAAATGAGAAAGAGATTATTAGCACTTGGACTGGCAGGAATCATGGCGGCATCAGCTGCCTTAACCGGATGCTCCGGTTCCAATGGAGCGGCAGAAACAAAAAGTGAAGCAGCCCAGACAGAGGGATCTGAGGGCGGAAAAACAGTAATTACCTTTTGGAACGGTTTTACGGGTTCTGATAAGGACACCCTGGAAGCACTTGTTCAAAAGTACAATGATACCAATGATAAAAACATTGAAGTACAGATGAATATAATGCCCTGGGACAGCCTTTACCAGAAGCTCGCCACGGTACTTCCTGTAGGCGAGGGGCCTGATATCCTGGCATTTGCTCCGGAGCGCCTTGGCACGTATGCGGAACCGGGTGCCCTGGCGCCTGTTGACGATGCTTATGCAGATGGAATCATTGATGAATCAGTGGTGCCCGATGCGCTGAAGGACAATTTAAAGTGGAAGGGGACCTATTACGGCGTACCCATGAACTTTGCAACCCTTCTTTTATATTACAATAAAACAATCTTTACAGAAGCCGGATTAGACCCGGAAACGCCTCCTGCAACCTGGGATGAACTGGAGCAGTATGCAGAGCAGATTGTGGAGAAAACAGGAAAATACGGTTTTGACATGGCGGTTAAGGAGACAACCCCAATGTGGTGTATCATGCTGTGGGGAAATGGCGGAGATTTCATAAAAGATGGAAAAGCTGTTTTCAACAGTCCTGAAAATGTGGAAACCATCACCAGGTGGGCGGAAAATATCCGTGACAAGAAATTTGGTCCGGAGGTTTTAACCGGAGGTGAAATTGACAAGCTGTTTGAAAGCCAGAAGCTGGCCATGTACTTCTGCGGGCCATGGGCAACCACCGGATTTAAGAACGCAGGCATTGATTTTGGTGTTGCGCAGGCGCCAAAGGGACCAGAGCAGCAGGTTACACAGGCAAACGGTGTTGGCATGTTTTTAACTGCATCCAGTAAGAATAAAGAGGCGGTTTACGACTTTTTCAAATACTGGAATTCTGTTGACACACAGGTTGAGTGGTGCCTGGGAACAGGATTTCCGCCTGCAAGAACTGATATCGCGGACGATGCGCGTTTAAACGAAAATCCATATATCAAAGAATTTGCAAAACCGGCAAATGAGAGCCAGATGTATTTGCAGCAGTTAACTAACTTTGCAGATATTGAGAATCAGGCTATTACTCCTGCATTTGAAAAAATTCTTCTGCAGAACGCAGATGTAAAAGAATCCCTGGATGAAGCAAATGACATCATTCAGAGCATGCTGGAATAGGACCCTGTAGAGGAGAATGTAAATGATGAAAACTTCACTGGAAAGAAAGAGGGAAAGAGCCGGCCTTTATTTCGTTCTCCCCTCCATGACCATTTTTACCGTATTCGTATTTATTCCGCTGATTATCGCTTTTATATTCAGCTTTTTCAAATTCGACATGATGTTCCAGAATTTCCAGTTTCAAAAGCTGGGTAATTACGCAAAGCTGGCGGGTGATAAAAAGTTTTGGAATGCCCTTTTTAATACGGTTTATTACACCGCCTTCACGGTTCCCGTGCAAATCGGGCTGGCTCTTGTGACGGCGGTTGCGGTAAAAAGAAAGGGATGGCTGAGCGGATTTTTTAAGTCTGTTTATTTTATTCCCACCATCTGTTCCATGACCATTGTTTCCATCCTATGGAGTTTTCTGGTTAATCCGGACATCGGAATGTTCTGCTACTGGGCAAAACTCCTTGGTTTCAACCCAATCAATGTTTTGAGCAGTCCCACATGGGCCATGCCTACGGTTATTCTTGTCAGCGTATGGAAAAATTTTGGTTTTAATATGGTCATCCTTCTGGCAGGATTAAATGGAATTGATGAGTCCTATTATGAGGCCGCCAATATTGACGGCGCCACCGGATTCCAGAAATTCAGGGGAATCACCATCCCCATGCTGATGCCGACGTTAAGTTTTACGGTTGTGAACTGCATCATAGGCTCCTTCCAGGTATTCGACCAGGTATACATCATGACGAAGGGCGGACCTTTATTTAAGACACAGACACTGGTGCAGCTTATATACAGCATGGCTTTTGATTCGTTCAACATGGGCTACGCGTCCACCATTGCGGTTGCGCTGTTTATCATCACCTTTATTATTTCAGTATTCACCTTTAAACATATGACAAAAGGTGAAGAAGATTTGGGCTGACGGGAGGAATACACATGACGCGGACAAATAACATTTACCGGAAAAATGCCGGGAAGATCATTATAACCATCCTGCTTGCAGCCCTGGCCTTTATTGTTCTGTACCCGTTTATCTGGATGCTGGTCACATCATTTAAACCGGAAGCCGAGATTGTATCCTATCCGCCAAAGCTGTTTTCGGGAAGGTTCAGTCTGGATTCCTATATCAATATCTGGAAGCGGGTTCCATTTTTAAAATACTACCGCAATACCATTATTTTCTCCACAGCAGTGACCGTTACATCGCTGGTGTTTGACACCATGGCAGGTTATGCCTTTGCCAGAATGAATTTCCCCGGAAAAAACATTATGTTTCTTATGGTTATGGGAACCATGATGATTCCCTTCCAGGTAATCATGGTTCCGCTCTACATTGAAATTTTTAAATTTGGCCTTATCAATACGTATCCGGGACTGGTCCTTCCGCGGGCAACCAATGCCTTTGGTATTTTCATGATGCGATCCTTCTTTATCTCCCTTCCCAAAGGGCTGGAAGAAGCCGGACGGATTGACGGCTGCACGGAATTCGGGATTTTTAGGAAAATCATGGTTCCGCTGTGCAAACCGGCCATTGTATCCCTGTTCATATTTCATTTTATGTATCAGTGGAACGACTTATTGTATCCGCTGCTCCTGACAACGGATGATAATATGAAAACCCTTCCCTCTGGTCTTGCCACCTTCATGGGAACCCATGTGGTCGAATACGGTATTATTATGGCGGGCGCGTGCCTGTCCCTTCTGCCAATCTTAATCGCTTACTTTATTGCGCAGAAGCAGTTTGTACAGGGAATCGCAATGACAGGTATGAAAGGATAAAACAAATGAAAGCGGAAATTACTATCAAAGAAGGAAATAAACGGCCTGTAAACCCTCTGATTTTCGGACACTTCATAGAATATATGAGAGACTGTATCGACGAAGGCATGTGGGCGCAGCTGTTAAAAAACAGGAGTTTTGAAATATCGGAGCACGTAAAAGACGGAGTTCCTGATTTCTGGCACCGGACAGGTGTAAAAGATGCCTTTCACTTTGAACAGGACTGGGACCACACTATTTCCAGGGAAGGCTGTTCTCTTAAGATAACAGACCGAAACCATTATGACGGGTATGCCGGAACCGCGCAGACCGGTTTATGTATCCAGAATGGAAGGTATGAAGGATATGTCTGGATGAAGTCTGAGCAGGAGGTTCCTGTTTCCATTGAAATTTACGATAAAGAAGGACGGGAATTTTTAAGCAAAACCATTTCTGTAAACGGGGAATGGAAAAAATACTGTTTTGATTTTCGATCCGCTGCAGTTACTTACACAGGAACAATGGAAATCCGATTAAAAGCAGCGGGTACATTATGGGTGGATGGCTGTTCTCTCATGCCTTCTGATACGGTAGACGGAATATGGAGAGAAGTATTTGAACGGATAAAAAACATTTCCCCTGCTGTGATACGTTTTCCCGGCGGCTGTTTTGCCGACTGCTATCACTGGGAGGACGGTATCGGTGAGCGGGACACCCGTCCGGTCCGTAAAAATGAGCATTGGGGCGGTTACGAGGATAACAGTTTTGGTATGGACGAATATATGGAGTTCTGCCGTAAAATCGGCTGTGAACCTATGATCTGCGTCAACATTGGAAGCGGGACAGCGGAGGAAGCCGCAAATTGGGTGGAATACTGCAACGGCTTGGCCGACACGCCTTACGGCCGGTTAAGGGCTGCCCACGGTCATCCCGAACCCTGGAATATCAAATACTGGGATATCGGAAATGAAACCTTTGGTGATTGGGAAATAGGCCATCTGGATGCCTCCGGATATGCGGTCAAGTATCTATCCTTTTATGAAGCCATGAAGGAGAAGGATCCGACCATCACTTTCATGGTATGCGGCGGGGACGGAGACAGCATTTCCCAGGAATGGAACCGGAAGATTTCAGAAATCATCGGAGACAAAATGGATGTGGTATGTCTCCATATGTATTCACAGAAAGAGATACAGGGCGAGCATGACAGCAGGGACATCTACTACGCAACAGCTGGTTCCGTGAAAAAGTACGAAGGGATTTTAAACGACTCCTGCGAGACCATACGCAAAAGCGGCAATCCGGCTGCCATGGCAGCGGTAACAGAGTATAATGTGGGAACCATTATTGACTCTTACCGGGAACAGACATTAGAGGCCGCTATTTTCAATGCCGGCATGCTCAATATGTTTTTAAGGAATACAGATAAGCTTGCCATGTGTAATTTGTCAGATTTGGTGAATGGATGGCCCGGAGGATGCATTGTAAGCAAGGACGGTCATGCATTTGGGACTGCAACGTACCATGTTATGTCCATGTATTCCGGAAGCCGTTTAAAAGAGGTTTTAGACATAGATGTTTTCTCGCCAACCTACAGTACGTCTGAGCAGATTGGAAATATAGAACCGCTTTCCGGTGTCCCCTACGTGGACGCGGCGGCCTGCCTTGACGAAAATGGAAATACGGTTATTTTTGCGCTGAACCGTTCCTGTGACCAGGAAGCGGTTCTTGAAATTAAATATGAAACTCCAAATAAAACCGTGAAAAAAGCAGAAATCACCACCATTACTTCGGAGAAAACTTCCGATATGAACACATTGCCGGATGAATCCATTGTACCGGCTGCCTGCATGATGCAGACACAGTCCGGCAGTGTTACGCTGGCGAAACATTCTATAAATAGAATCGTACTTCTGCCATAATATAGTTTCATATCACAGACATAGGCTGCACACGAAATGACTCAGACAGTTATTTTTCGTGGCAGCCTTTTGTATTCCTATACTGCGCAAAAGCAGGTAGAAGATTTTACGGTTCGTGATATACTGGAAATAATGGGTTGACAGGGACAGAATATTATGAGGCTGCGGGAAAAGGTATCTATATATAGTGTAAAATAACATTACACCAAGTGGAAGGTTTTAGAACAGGGGGGTTCTATGAGAGATGAGCAGGGAAATAATCTGTATTCAATTGGTAAGCTTGCCGATATTGTAGGAATTCCGGCAACAGCCCTCCGCTTTTATGATGAACAGGGTGTTTTGAAGCCTCAAATAAGGGATGATGAAACGGGATACCGCTATTATACGGAAGAGCAGGTCATGAAATGTATGTTTATATCCGAGATGAGACGCCTGGGTCTCACCGTAGCAGACATTAAGGCACTATGTGAAAAAAAAGCAGTCTCACATTTCAGCGTGAGGCACTGATTAATAGGATGGTTCTGCTTAACGATGAGCTGGACCATCTGCTTTTCAAAAAGGCATATCTGGAAGAATTGATGAGAAATGTGGATATGGGGTTAGGGTACTTTGAGAGCGCAAAGATTTGCAGGGAAAACCACATTCCTATCAAGATTAAGTATTACCCCGCGGCCTATGCTGTCACCATACCGGTTTACAGGTGTTTTTATGAGCAGGAGAAGTTTTCTACCACCCACAGGCTTCTCTATGATATATGTGAGCAAAAGCATCTGAGAATCTGCGGGCCTGCAACGTCCAGGTTTGAGGACCCTGGTATGGAACATTTAAAAAAACCTTTTTATAAATCCCAGTGGATATTACCTGTGGTAAAGCCGGAAGAGGACATGAAGGATATTACCCTGTTTCCCGAAATGTGGTGTGTTTACACGTCCCATGTGGGCCCATACAGGAATATTTTGGAGCAGTATGAAAAACTGATGGATTATTGTGCGGAATACGGCCTGAAAATTTCAGGCAATCCCATAGAGGAATACATGATAAGCTGCGCCAATATATGCGGTTCTGAGAATTATATCACCAATGTGATGTTCCCTATTGAGCTGCCTGAATAAATGAATGATTTGATATATGGACCATTTAAAAAGAGAGCGTTTTCCGCTCTTTTTTTGTTTGAAAATTATCAGGTAAACCTTGACTTTACATCAACTTGAATCTCTATAATCAAATTTAGGAAAAACGCGTTTTCTTAATATTTTACAGGAGGAGGTTAGCAGATGAGTACTGATAAAAACCTGCGTCTGGATATGGAAATCGTCCATATAAAGGACATCCGGTTCGGCGCAAAAACAGAAGTCAGGTCCGGCATCCTGTTTATCAACAAACAGGAAATGGTTGAGGCAATCGCGGATCCTTTCTTCAGCTCCATTGACATTGATCTCGCAAGACCAGGTGAATCTGTGAGAATCATACCAGTTAAGGATGTGGTTGAGCCAAGGGTAAAGCTCGACGGCAAGGGAGCAGGTTCATCCTTCCCGGGCTTTGCAGGGGCCTATGAAGGCTGCGGAGAGGGACGGCTTAAGGTATTTAAAGGCTGTGCCATTGTTACTACAGGAACCATAGTTGGTGTGCAGGAGGGTGTGATTGATATGAAGGGAACCTGTGCAGACTATTGTTATTACTCTAAGCTGAACAACATTGTAGTCGTCGGAAATTGCCCGGATGGCACAGAACCCCATGCCCATGAAGCTGCCTGCAGGCTGCTGGGGCTCCATGCTGCCAATTATGTTGCAGAGGCTGCAATGGATGCTGATGCCGACGCATATGAGACTTATCAGCTTACCCCTGTGGACCCTGCCAGGAAACTGCCAAAGGCCGGGGTCATCTATATGGCTATGGCCCAGGGCCTGATTCATGATAACTACATATACGGGGTTAATGCGGGAAAAACAAATCCTGTCTACATGAATCCAAATGAGATCTTTGACGGTGCAATCGTAAATGGATGCTGTGTAATTGCCAGTGACAAGAATACCACATGGGACCACCAGAATAATCCCCTGTTAAAGGAGCTGTATAAGCACCATGGTGTGGATCTGGAATTTGCCGGCTGTATTGTAACACCCACCCATACGGTACTCCATGATAAGGAACGCAACAGTCACGCGGCTGTCAGAATGGCCAGGTCTCTTGGCTGGGATGTTGCAGCGGTAGTGGAAGAGGGAGCGGGAAATCCGGACGCGGATCTGATGATGATGATACGCAGTCTGGAAAAAGCAGGAATCAAAACCGTGGGCATGCTTTCCGCATGCTGCGGGGAAGAGGGCACTACAGACAGCACACCGGAGGCTGATGCCTGTATCAATACCGGGACAGATGCGGACTATATGCCCGTTCACCTGGAAAAGATGGATAGGATTATAGGAGATGCAAAACAGATTAGGGTACTTTCCGGCGGTTCTCTTGACGGTTACAATGCAGATGGCAGTGTTGATGTAAACATGGTCGCCATCATGTGTTCAATGAACCAGATGGGGATGACCAGGATGTACTCTGTGGTTCTGTAAGGAGGATAGGTGAGAATGAAGATTATTCATTATATAAATCAGTTCTATGCCCAGATTGGCGGAGAAGAGAAGGCTGATACACCTCTTTCGGTAAGAGAGAACGCCATGATTGGTCCGGGGGTGGCGCTTAAGGCAGCAATGGGGGATGAAGCTGAGATTGTGGCAACCATTGTATGCGGTGATAATTATTTTAATGAGAACCTTGACGAGGTCACGGCAGGCGTAGCAAAAGCCCTAGAGAAATATAAGCCGGACATAGTAATCGCAGGACCTGCCTTCAATGCGGGACGCTACGGAATGGCCTGCGGTAACATTCTTAAAATCTGCAGTCTGAAAGGCATACCGGCTTTTTCGGGAATGTACCCCGAAAATCCCGGTGCAGAAATGTTCCGTACATACGGTTTTATTACAAAAACCAGAAATTCTGCCGGGAGTATGAGGTCTGCGATAGCGGATATGACTGCCCTGATTAGGAAAGTCCTTACGGACCCCAGGTCCTTAGACCCCAAGGCCGACAACTATATCCAAAGGGGACAGAGAATCAACAAATTTTCCAATAAGACCGGCGCCGAAAGGTGTGTTGAAATGATGCTTAATAAGGTCAATGGAAGGCCCTACGAAACAGAACTGCCGATGCCTACATACAACAGAGTGCCTCCGGCGCCTGCCATTAAGGAGCTGTCCAAGGCTGTCATAGCCCTGGTAAC
>OBWW01001009.1_pt1 | contig 15051 bp, 15 predicted proteins | sample 1538091 | NCBI WGS metagenome assembly OBWW01 (sample SAMEA2580125, study PRJEB22360) | human gut metagenome | biome: human gut; feature: human-associated habitat; material: faeces | place: Denmark | collected 2008/2010 | reverse complement strand
TTGTTTGTCCACCACCCATATCAATCACAATCGTGCCAAAATCCTTTTCACCATCAGATAAAATAGATTCTGTTAAAGCTAAGGATGTAATTACTGTTTCAGCAACCGATAATCCTGCTTTTTCAACACATTTTGTAATATTATGGATGATCGTTTTTGGACCAGTAAATACTAATCCAAACATTTCAAGACGAACACCGATCATGCCTCGCGGATCTTTGATACCTTCAAATCCGTCGACGGTAAATTCTTGAGGCAGCAGCGCAACGATTTGTCTTTCAGGAGGAACTGAACGAACCATTGCTGCTGAAGCGACATTACGAACATCTTCATCCATAATCTCTTTTGACTCATTATTAACAGCAATCATACCTTGACAAGGTTCGACTTCTAACAAGTTAGCAGGTAGTCCAACGCTGACACTTTTAATCTGAATCCCAGCTTTTTCCTCGGCCTGTTTTACTGCTCGCTGAATCGCCTGTACTGTCTTATCGATATCTACGATAATCCCACGGTTGATTCCTTCTGATTTTGCGTTTCCAACACCAATGATATTCATTTGGCTATCGATGTACTCGGCAACAACAACTTTGATCGATGTTGTCCCGATATCAAGGCCTACATACATTCCTGCTTTTGCCATGAATGGGATTCCCTCCTATTTTCAAATAAATGCTTTATTCAGATGTAATATTTTAACTTACTGTTAAGCATGAAATATAATTTTTCGCAAGTAATTCACTGCCTTCAATTTTAACACATTTTGCCTAGAATGAAAAAGAAGATTCAACATTTTCTTGTAATAAATTTAATCATTTACAACAGCGGTTCCAGATTGATCTGTTGAGTTTTGTGTTGCATCCTCAGTAGTTGAATTTTCAGTATACGGATAGCTGTAAATTCCTGCTTCCATATCTACGATCCCCTTAATTCCTTTGTCACTCATTTCTTTCGCAATTTGAGGATAATACTTCATTTTACTGGCTAAATCGTTAATGCTGACTAAGACCTTGTTCCCATCATTCATGAAAATTTCCAATAATTCCTTGTTTTCATTTGTTGGGGAATATTTAATCTGGGATATGCCTTGTTTAACCTCTTCAGATAATTTTTTATAGCCTTCAAGTACTTTTAGAATTCTTTTTGATCCGGTGAAGCTTTCTAGAATTGGCAGGTCACCATCGCTTTTTTCTACTTCAATCGGAATAATTTTACCATTTGAAATGACAGGAGAATACTTTCCATCATTTTCTAAGTATGCGACTTCAGGATATTCTTTCACATCTACCACAAAATGATTGATCCCATCTAGGTGAACTTCTGCATTTTCAATTTGCAATTCTTGCTTTTTCAGATTTTTCACGTTATCTTTACGATCAAAATATTGACTCCAAAGATTGTCACCCACGCTAAAATTCAGTTCTTTTTCGATTATCTCTGTTGAAATCTTCTCATTACCTTTTATACTTACACCGCCTAACTTAGCTAGTGGTGATATGTAATACAATAATAATAAGGCTGGAATTGAAAATAACCCGATTAAAATCAAGGATCTCTTTACGAGCCGTCGATTGCGCTCATGTTTGATATTAGGTAATCGTTCTAAAAATGATCCATTTTTAGGCCCGCTTGGTGCATCCTCCATCTCAGGCTCTTCAATTTCAGATTCTAAAGGTATTGTATCTTTTTGTTCAGGCTCTTCTAATTTTTCTTCGGCAAGTCCATCAGTGTTAGAAAGTTCGTTTGTCTCTTCAGCAGTTGCTGCCTGATCAACAGTTTCACCCTTTTCCAGCGCTTTTTGTTTCAAATATTCCATATTCGCTAACTGCCATGGGGTCAAATTCTCTTGCTTTGTTTTTTCTACTTGCTGATTTTCTTTGCCTTCCTCCGGAAACTCTTCACGACTAATGGTCCTCACCTCCAAAAAACTATTTTACAATCTCGTTAACTAATGACCACAATCGCTCTGCTGCATCTGGGATACCTTCTTGACGTGAAGCTTTCGCCATCATTGCCTTTTTTTCTGGATCACCCATGATTTCATCCACTGCTTCTACTAATTTTTCCCCAGTTAAATCAGCATCCGTAATCATTTTGACAGCCCCAGCATTGACCAAACTCTGTGCATTTTTCGTTTGATGGTCATTTGTGACGTATGGGCTTGGAATGAGAATAGCTGGCAAACCTAAAGCTGTAAGCTCTGCGATTGAAGTTGCGCCTGCACGTCCAATTAATAAATCAACATTTGCCATAACATCTGTCATATTTTTGATGTACGGCTGAAGCGATAGGTTATGATTGATTTTTTCGATATCAAATTTTTCTGCTATCTCATTATAATAACGATCACCAGAAGCGTACAGCACTTGATATTCTTTCTGTGAAAATTTAGGTAGTGCTTGAATGACCGCCTGATTTATTTTGAGTGCCCCTTGGCTTCCGCCAAAAATTAGGACAGTTGGAATGTCTGGCAACAGACCATATTGTTCTAATACTTCTGACTTTCCACTGGTCACCACTTCTTGGGCTCGCGGATTTCCAACTAAGACAGTTTTATTCTCTGGAAAATATTGTGCAGCATCTGGAAAACTAATCCCAACTCGATCAGCGAAGCGGCTAAGAAATTTATTTGTAATCCCTGGAACGCTATTTTGTTCGTGAACGATTGTAGGAATTTTCATACGTGCTGCTGCATAAACGACTGAACCAGAAACATAGCCACCTGTACCAATCACTACATCTGGTTTAAACTCTCGTAAGATCTCCTTCGAGCGTTTGATACTTTCAACAAATAATTGGACTGTTTTGATATTATCAAGCGAAAGTTTCCGCTTAAAGCCTTGAATTTTGATTGTTTTAAAAGAAATGCCTGTCTCAGGCACGATCTTATTTTCCAACCCTCGATGCGTTCCTACATATAGAAATTCTGAATCAGGTTGAATTTTTTGTACGTAACGGATAAATGCTAAGGCTGGATAGATATGTCCGCCCGTGCCGCCGCCTGTAACAAGTATTCTCATTTCATTTCCCTACTTTTCTAATTGCTTAACAGCTTGCATAAATTTGTCTCCGCGAATTTCAAAACTAGGATATTGATCCCAGCTTGCATTTGCAGGAGATAACAAGATACTATCTCCAACTTCACTTTGTTCATAGGCTAAAGGAACAGCCGTTTCAACATTTGAAGTCATAATAATCGTCCTAATTCCTGCTCGTTCAGCCGTCTCAGCCAATTTATCTTTCGTTTCACCAAATAGAATAATCGCTTTGACTCCCTCCAGAGATGGAATCAGTTCATCAAATCCATTTCCACGATCTAATCCACCAGCCAGCAGAATCAACTGTTCATTATTAAATCCGCTTAACGCCATTTCTGTCGCTAAGCTGTTAGTCGCTTTAGAGTCATTGTAAAATTTACGACCATTGATTGTGGCAACGTATTGTGTACGATGAGGTACTCCATGGAAATTACTCAATGCAGTACGAATCCCATTATTGGAGACTCCTTTTAACTTCGCCACCGCAATCGCCGCCAAGGCATTCTCAATATTATGCGCACCAGGTACTCCTAGTTCAGAAGCATCCATGATTTTCTCTTCCTTGTAATATAGACCGCCATGAAGAAAATAAGCACCATTTTCAATTTTTTCTTTCGTTGAAAAAGGAACAACTTGAGCCTTCGTTTGCTTGCTCATTTTTTGTAACTCTTCTGAATTCCAGTTTAAAACTAAATAATCATCTGCTGTCATGTTTTCTTGAATTGACCACTTCGCGGCTACATAATTTTCACGTGTTTTGTGATAATCTAGATGGGCTTCATAAATATTGGTAATGACCGCAATCTGTGGCTTAAATGCTTCAATTCCCATCAATTGAAAACTAGACAATTCCATAACTATATCATCTTCAGCTGTTGCTTTAGCAGCCACTTCACTGCCGGGGAAACCAATATTACCAGCAAGATGGGCCTTTCCAGCAGTACGTTCTTGATTCAACAATAGACCGATCATGGTGGTGGTGGTCGTCTTGCCATTCGTACCAGTGATACCAACGATTGGACATTCAGCGACTTGATAAGCCAACTCCACTTCGGTCAAGATTGGAATATGCAGTTTCTCCGCTTTGGCCACTAACGGATTATCATATGGGATACCAGGATTTTTCACCATTAAAGAAAAATCTTCATCTAGCAATTCTATCGGATGATGCCCAGTAATCACCCGTACACCTTGTTCCAGTAAGCCCTGAGCCTCTGGATTTTCTTCAAAGGGTTTTCCGTCGTTGACCGTAACAAGTGCGCCCAAGTCATTCAACAACTTGGCCGCACTAAATCCACTCTTCGCTAATCCTAAGACTAATACTTTTTCGTTTTGATATTGTTTGATTTGTTTCATTTCTAGTCATCTCCTACAGTACGATCAATAACACAATGATGGATGCAATGAGCCCGATAGCCCAGAACACCGTGTCTACTTTCCACTCTGACCAGCCAGACATCTCAAAATGGTGATGTAATGGCGACATTTTAAAAACACGCTTACCTGTCATTTTAAAGGAAGTAACCTGAATAATCACGCTTGCTGTTTCAAAAATATATACCAAACCAATTAGTAACAATGTCCACTCTTGATGTAAGATAATCGACACGGCCGCCAGCCCACCTAAAGCTAGCGATCCAACATCACCCATGAAAATTTTTGCTGGTTTTTTATTGTAAGGAAAGAAGCCTACAAGTCCGCCCATCACAGTAAGACAAACAATTAAAACCTCATACTGTTGTTGTTTCCAAGCAATAATCCCATATGTAGCAAATGAAATTGTTCCTAAACCAGATACCAACCCATCGATTCCATCTGTTAGATTTACCGCATTTGAAAAACCTACCAACCAAAAAATCACAAACAAGCCATAAATAATACTTAGCGGCAACTCAATGCCGAAGAAATTCAAAGTATTGGGATAGCCTTCCATTCGATAGATTACATAAAAAACAATCGCGACAACCACTTGAGCAATGAATTTTTGCCTTGATGTCAACCCTTCATTTTGCTTTTTCGCCAGCTTAATGAAATCATCTAAAAATCCGATAATTCCATATAGTAATAAAACAAATACTAAAATTAATAGCGAAGTCGTCATTTTATCTGTCCATAGACTATACCAAATTGATGTGATTACAGCAGCAGCTAAAAAGCCAAGACCACCCATCGTTGGGGTACCAGCTTTTGAATTATGCCACTTCGGGCCTTCATCACGAATTTCCTGTCCTTGTTTCTTCATTCTAAAGTAGCCAATTATAAAAGGCATGCCTGCCACAGTAATCGCAAAACTACTGGCAAAAGCAATAAATAGTTGTGCCGGTTGCATGTTATTCTCTCCAGTCCTAACCTAACGTAATTTTCAGTTTCTTTTTCGAGACCTCTGCATAAGGAGCAATACTTTGCTTCGTACAGTACCCATCTCCTTTTTTGAAGCTGACATCAATATCTAACAGATTTGTTAGTTTTAAGATATCTGCTTTGGACCATCCACGGACATCCGGCATCTCTTTTTTACCATTAGTTAGTAAAATAAGATGCTCGTTCGCCATAACTTTCTCTCCTGGCTTCGCAGACTGTTCGATGACTTTATCTCCATCACCAATCACAACAGCTGTTAATCCACGTTTATTTGCATCTGCTGCTGCTTTGGATGTTGAAAGATTGCGGTAATCTTCTACCGTAACCTTCGTATTGCTTTCTTCCTCAGAAGAATCTGTTTCGGTATTTTGAAATTCCATTACACGACTTAATAGTGGATTCGCAATTTCACCCAAAATGCCTTCTTGTTTTTCTTGTGGTTGTTTCATGGTTAAATACAAAATATATTCAGGATCTTCTGAAGGAATCATCAACGCAATAGAATAGATATAATTTGTATCTCCCGTTAAGTATCTTCCATTCTCTGCAATTTGAGCTGTACCTGTTTTAGCAGAAATATGGTATCCAGGCACTTTATATTGATCGTATGCCGAACCGTAGTTTTCACTTTCAACAGTATCACGCATATATTCACGAACCTTTTGAGCAGTTTCTGCTGTGATTGGCTCTCCTACAACTTCAGGTTTCGTAATAATCTCTTTCCCTGTATCAGGATTGGAGACTTTTTCAATATAGTGAGGTTGCAGCATTTTTCCATCATTTGCTACAGCAGTAAAGCCGCGCATCATTTGGAAATTGGTTACGCCAATGGCTTGTCCGTATGAACTCATTGCTTGGTCAACGATATTGCTCGTTGGCAATGTTCCTTTAGTTTCGCCTGGCAACCCAGAATAAGTACTTTGACCAAAACCAAAGCGTTTCACATATTCAGGCCAACGGTCTCCTAGCCGCTCTTCCAATTTGACCATTCCGACATTACTTGACCAAGAAAGTGCCTGACGCATCGTTAATATTCCTTTTTTACCTAAGTCCCAGTCATTAATAGTTGCGTCAGCCACTTGGATCTTTCCTGAAACGTAACTTTCATTTTCATTAAAGATACCTTCATTGACTGCAGCTGAAGTAGTGAAAACCTTCATAGTTGACCCTGGTTCATAGCTATCTTCCACTAGGAAATTTCGCCATGCATCTTCTTCTCCCAAACCTTCTTTGGTCTCAGGATTAAAGGTTGGACGCTGAGACATCGCTAGGATATCTCCTGTTTTTGCCTGCATCAACATGGCAGTCATCTCAGTAGGTTTCGCTTCTGAGCTTACCTTATCCATTAATGTCTCTAAATAACTTTGCAACCCCGCATCTAATGTAGTATAAATGTCTTCTCCATTGACTGCCTTTTTTTCTTCCGCAATACTTCCTGGAATTGGTCGTTGATTTTCATCTTTTTGATAAACTACTTTTCCATCTTTTCCTTTTAAGACATCATCATAAGCCGCTTCAACACCCATCATGCCAACTAGTGATTCTTTTTTATCAGGTTGCGCATATCCAATAAAATGAGAAGCAAAATTTCCGTTTGGATACATCCGATCAGTATGTTCTGTAAAATAAAGTCCTTTGACCTTATCCTTTTTCATCGCATCCTCGATGTTTTGTTTCGTTTCTTCGGAAATATTTTTACCTTTATTACCAAATTCGACTTGATAATACTTACTAGTGCCATCACTGTTAAGTCCACTTTTCAGCGTCTTTAAGGCTGATTTTTCCTTGATTCCTAAATACTTGTTTAATATAGAAGCTAAATCATCAAAGTTCTTTTCTTGGGCATAAAGTTTCTCATTTCCGTTTACATAGCTCTCTGAAAGAATCGCGTAAATCGAGTAAGATGTCGCATCTTCGGCAATTACCTCACCATTGCGATCAAAGATTGTGCCACGTTTGGCTTTTACTACCTCACCACCATGATATAATTCTTCAGTTTTAACCTTTAAAGAGGTTCCAGCTACGTGACCACCTGCTACTACATAGATCATGCGAACGGCAAATAAAAAGAACAATCCAATACTCGTAGCAAACAAAATAACGCCTACTTTTTTGCGATTGTTCATCGGAGTCAAATTCTTTTTTCGGATTTTTCTTTTTAGCCTTTTAAAGCTCATTTACTTCACTTTCCTTAAATTGTCGTCATTGATTGAAAGTCCAGCTTTTTCAGCAATTTCTTTCAGACGATCAGAACGAGACAATTCGCTCTTTTCTTGCTGCAATTGTGTCGCTGTTTTTTCTTTTGCATCAATGTCAGTTTGAATACTTGTAATTTCATTTTGTGTTTTGCTGATTTCATTACGATAATTGACCATCACAACCGATAAGCCAATCAACATCACTAAGAAGGCTAACACGGCGAATTTTTCTACCCGCGTAATTTTTTTTAAACGATCACCAGGAGAAACGAAGACTTTAAAAGAATCTGGCGTTTGATGAATTTCTTCTTGCTGAGAATCAAATTGAAACGGTTGGTTATTTTTTAATTCTGCCATAATTCCTATCCTTTCTTCATTTTCTCAGCGATTCGCAATTTTGCACTTCTCGCGCGATTATTATCCTGCAATTCCTCTTCAGAAGGAATAATGGGTTTTCTATTTACTAATTTCAAAATCGGTTGAAAATCCTCTGGTACCATAGGTAAACCAGGAGGCATATCCTTTGGCGCACTGAATTCTTTAAATATTGTTTTTACGATCCGATCTTCTAACGAGTGAAATGTGATGACACTCACTCTTCCACCAATTGCTAGCATGTCGATCGCCTGCTCTAAGGAACTTTCAATCGCTCCTAATTCATCATTCACAGCAATGCGAATGGCTTGGAAGACACGCTTAGCAGGATGCCCGCCCTTTCGACGTGCTGGAGCTGGAATAGCCTCCTTAATCAAATCTACTAATTCACCAGTAGTTTCAATTGGCTTAACCTCGCGCCTACGCTCAATCAAACGAGCAATCTGTTTGGAGAATTTCTCCTCGCCATAGCGGAAGAAAATTTTTACTAATTCATGGTAAGAATATTCATTTACAACTTGATAAGCACTTAATGGTGCATCTTGATCCATTCGCATATCTAATGGTGCATCTTGGTGGTAACTAAATCCACGTTCCGCCTCATCCAATTGAGGTGAAGAAACTCCTAGATCGTATAAAATCCCATCAACTTCTGTCACACCAAAGCGCTTCAGTTCAGCTGTAAGTTCTCTAAAGTTAGCTTTGACAAAGGTCACTTGTTTTTTTGCGACATATTCAGCTAAACGAATTTTCGCGTTTTCAATTGCCTTTTGATCTTGATCAAAAGCATAAAGATGTCCATCATTGTTTAACTGCCTCAGTAAATACTCACTGTGCCCAGCCCCACCTAATGTACAATCAACATAAACACCGTCTGGTTTGATTGCTAAACCATCAACTGTCTCATGAAGTAAAACGGTTGTATGTTGAAAGTCTGTCATTGATAATCCTCTTCTCTAAAATCCAAAATCGACCATTGTTTCTGCAATGTCATCAAAACTATCTTCAGTTTCTTTTGTAAATTCATTCCAGCGTGCTTGATCCCATATTTCGATCCGATTGGCAACGCCAATGATCACGCATTCTTTCTCAAGTGAGGCATGATTACGTAAAGACACGGGGATATTGATCCGTCCTTGCTTGTCAATCTCACACTCAGTTGCTGCGGAGTAAAAGAAACGTACAAATGCACGCGCATCTTTCTTAGAAAGTGGCATCTCATTCAATTTAGTCTCTAATTGGTTCCATTCGGGTAATGTGTATCCAAACAAGCAGCCATCCATACCACGGGTGACTACAAATTTCTCGCCTAATTGTTCACGTAATTTTGATGGCACGATCAAACGACCTTTCGCATCAATATTATGTTGAAATTCGCCCATGAACATCTAGACTCCACCCCTTTTTACCACCGCATGAGATTAGTCTACCACAATCCCCCACAATCTACCACACTTTGTAAAAAACAAAAATAACACTTTTTTGACCTTTACTAACCATTGCGTTTTTTCAAGGGTTTTACGGATAATCAGGAGTTTTTTAAAAGTTTTTTTAGTTTATAATGCATTAATAACACTGACAATAATCAAAATAAAATAGACTAAAAATGATAATAAAAAGGTTAAGCGCCAAAACATTTTAAAGAAGCGACCATACATGATTTCGCGATAGCGATAGGCTTGGAAGACGACTACGCTAATACCCAATAATAGAATAGTTAATAAAAAATATGGTAAAATCGAAAACGTGCTAATACTTTTTGATATTTCGTGCATTCCGACAATCAAAAATGGTATCGTAATGTCTGGTGTTTTTAAATTGAAGCGTTGTTTTAATTTGAAAGTTGTCACGATATAATCAGACGCTAAAAAGACGATTATCGGGAAAATGTACCATAACAATAAAATTGGTGAAAATGATGCCAACAAATACAGTCCTTCCTCTTCAAACTACTACCCTCACTATACTGCATTATCGTTACATTCGTGTTTCAATTCATTTAAAATATAAAGGATTTAGCAAGTTTTAACAATTGAATTCGCAATATCGACGCGAAAAGATTTCTTAGTATTTTTTAAAAGTTTTTTTGGTTGATTGCGGAGTTTTGAAAAATGAAGTATGATGATTTTGAAGTTTTTTTGAGGGATGGTGACATCATGAATAACAAAAAATCCACGAGCACATTTTCTAAAGTTACTAAAGTTGTTATTTGGACTATGTTAATTTTAACAATTGGATCATTAGTTTTGAGTAGTCTGTTAAGTATTATGTAAGCAAATAGCCGGAGCATTTGCTCCGGCTATTTTTTTGCTAACTGTAATAGTTCCTTTGCATGTTTAACAGTTAAATCCGTAATTTCAGTTCCTGCTAACATACGGGCGATTTCTTCTGTACGGTCTTGCTCAGTTAGCTCCTCCACTTTAGTCAATGTTCGTCCATCTACTACTTCTTTGCGAATAAACAGCTGATGATCAGCTTTAGCAGCTACTTGAGGCAAATGGGTGATACAAAGCGCTTGAGAATTTTGTCCGATTTGATAAATCTTGTCTGCGATCGCCTGAGCCACTCTACCACTGACCCCCGTGTCTACTTCATCAAACACAATACTGGTCAACCCTTGTGTTTTTGAGAAAATCGTCTTCAACGCCAACATGACTCGTGAGATTTCTCCACCTGATGCCACTTTAACTAACGGCTTCAATGGTTCACCAGGATTCGTCGTAATAAAGAATTCTACTTCATCAATGCCTTCAGGACTAAATCCTGCTTCTTTAAAACGTACTTCAAAACGGGCATTCTCCATATAAAGATCCTTCAACTCAGTTTGAATAGCCGCTTCCAGTTTCTTCGCCATTTCCTGTCGAGCTGTTCGCAGCTTTTCCGCTAATTTTAGCAATTTACTTTCTTTAACTGCTAATTCCTTTTCTAGTTTTTCCAATTTATCTCCAGAAAAATCTGAATCTAGAAGCTCTTGGCTTATTCGCTCGTAATAGCTCAAAATGCTTTCTATCGAATCACCATATTTGCGTTTCAATTGATGAATCAATTCCAGTCGCTCATTAACCAAATCTAAACGTTCTTCATCAAGCTCTAACAGATCCAGCTGGCGACCAATTTCGCTAACAGCATCTTGCAAAAGATAGTATGCGCTATGCACATTATCAGAAATGTTTTCATAATCTTTATCTAGAGAGGCAATTGTTTGCAATTCTTGACTAGCTGACCCAATAGCGTCAAGGGAACTTGTCTCCTCATTCGTCATTGCTTGATAGCTATAGGAAAGACTGTCAACGATTTTTTGATAATTGGTGAGTTTGTCACGTTCTTCCATTAGCTTTTCTTCCTCGCCCAGAGTTAGTTCAGCGTTACCGATTTCTTCTTGCTGGAAGGTCAACATATCGATCCGTTGAACAAAGGACTGCTCGTTTTGCTTAAATTTCTTAACCTGTTTGGCTAAGGTAACATACTCTCGGTAAGCGATTTGGTAGGTCGTTTTAATTTCTTGAAATGCTGAATCACCAAAACTATCTAAAAGACGTAAATGGGATTCTGGATGCATCAGTTCTTGATGGTCATTTTGTCCTTGAATATCTACTAGAAATTGTCCGATTCTACGTAGATTTGCGAGAGTTACGATTCTGCCATTGACACGTGACACACTTTTTCCTGAACTATTCAAATCTCGCTGAACAATCAATCCAGCCTCATCAACCTCAATTCCAAGCTCTTCCATCAATTCTTGAAAGTCCGATTGTTTTGGTAAATCAAAAAGTCCTTCGACTAGACATTTATCACTGCCTTGGCGAATATATTCAATCGACGAGCGAGCTCCTGCCAGTAAGCTCACTGCATCAATTATGATCGATTTTCCGGCTCCAGTTTCACCTGTTAACGCAGTCATTCCATCAGTGAAGCTCAAATGTAACGAAGAAATGATCGCAAAATTTTTAATTGTCAATTCCTGTAACATTCTGCCTATTCCCCTTTTAATGAGTCATACTAATTATTTTGACTTTTTTCAGCGATGTCTTGCTTAATACGTCTAGCGTCCTCTTCTGTCCGTGCAATCATCAAAACGCCGTCATCATCATTCAAAGTCGTAAATAAAACTTTTGTGAATTGTTTTTCTAATAAATTTGCACACGCCGAAGCATTTCCAGGTAATGTTTTCACATTAACAAATTTCTCCATTTGATCGACGGATATCACCGCTTCTTTTAATAAATCAGCAAGTTTTTCGTTCACATCTTCTTGTTCTTTACGCGGCATGCTGTAGCGATAACCACCATTTTGTGCTGGTACTTTGATCAGTTTCATTTCCTTAATATCACGTGAGATTGTGGCCTGTGTTACCGTCACTCCTTGTTGTGCAAGGATCGCCACAAAATCTTCTTGTTTCTTTACATCATATTCACTTAGTAACTGTGTGATGATACGATGCCGTTCTTGTTTTCGCATTCCCTCTCCTCCAGACTACTTATCTAATTGCTGATGGGCCTCTGAGACAATATTTGTTAGATCAATTTTTGGATTTAAGCTACCTCTTTCGGGCACTTTTTTCAAATGGGCAAGGAATTCGATATTGCCCTCACCTCCAGTAATTGGAGAGAACGTTAATTCTTGCACATTAAAGCCGTGAGTCATTGCGAAATCGGTAATATCTTCTAATACCATCAAATGTGTTTTTGGATCTTTAATGATCCCTTTTTTTCCGACATATTCTTTTCCTGCCTCAAATTGAGGTTTAATTAGCGCCACGACATCGCCATCATCAGTCAAAATGTCATGAAGCGGAGGTAAAATTAATTTTAAGGAGATAAAGGAAACATCAATTGTCGCAAAATTGGGCTGTCCTTCTTCAAAGTCTGCTAATTTTGAATAACGGAAGTTTGTCCGTTCCATCACCACTACGCGTTCATCTTGTCGCAATTTCCAAGCCAACTGATTGTAGCCGACATCTAGTGCATAACTCAATGCGGCACCATTTTGTAATGCTACATCGGTGAAGCCGCCCGTTGAGGAACCAATGTCCAGCAGAATTTTCTGATTCATATCAACGTCAAAAGTCTTTAGTGCTTTTTCTAATTTTAGTCCGCCACGAGAAACATACGCTAAACTTTGACCTTTTATTTGTAGAATGGTTTCAATTGAAATTTTTTCGCCTGGTTTGTCCAAACGTTCATTTTTCTGGTCATAAACTAACCCAGCCATAACGCCACGTTTGGCCTTTTCTCTAGTTTCAAAAAGACCTTGATTAAAAGCCAACACATCGACACGTTCTTTTTTCATAGTTATTTCCTACTTCATTATATTTTTATTTTGTAAGTGCAAATAGCCCAAGTAACTCTTGGAAAATTCGTGGTTGAAAATCAGCGGCCTTTGCTAATTGCTGTACAACTATTTCTGCTTGCTTCAATTCATCTGTCAGTGCCTTTTTTGCACCTTCCAATCCAAGTAAAGCCGGATAAGTACTTTTATCTAATTTCTCATCTTGACCTACTTTTTTTCCTAGCTCCTTGGTAGTTCCGACAACATCTAACAGATCATCGCGAATTTGGAAGGCCAAACCGATGTGATTCCCAAGCTTTTCAAGCAGTTCAATCACATATTCGGTTTGATTGGCTAAAATGCCACCTGCAACGAAAGCATAAGTTAAAAGTGCTCCAGTCTTTCCACGATGGATCGCCTTTAACTCGTTTAGCGCTACGTGTTGTTTCTCATGAGAAATTTCGCATGCTTGCCCAGCTCCCACCCCGCCGCTTCCTGCAGCTTTTGCCAAAAGCTGGATCAACAAAACATTCTCTGTTGGACTCAAGGTAGTTTCACTAACCAGTTGAAAGGCACCGGTCAAAAGTCCATCACCAGCCAAAATCGCTAAGGCTTCACCAAAGAATTTATGATTGGTGGGTTTTCCACGTCTCAAATCATCATTATCCATCGCTGGCAAATCATCATGAATCAGTGAGTAAGTATGAATCATCTCTAATGCTCCGGCGGTTTGATAAACCGGGACTGTTAACTCTTTCTGAAATGCCTGAACAGTCGCTAACACAATCAGCGGCCGAATCCGTTTCCCGCCTGCTTTAACGGAATAAAGCATGCTCTTTTTCAACTCTTCATGTGCAGTGCTAGTAGTAATGAAGTCAACGATCTCTTTTTCAACCTTTGGTAGCTCTTCAGCAGAAAGCTGCTGCAACATTAGGCTTCCTCCTCACCTGTAAAAGGCACTTCTTCATCTTCACTCATCATTTTAGTCAGTGTTTTTTCTGCTTTTGTTAACGTATCTTGACATTGCTTACTCAAAACCATTCCTTTTTGAAACGCTTCTAGTGCTTCTTCTAAAGGTACATCGCCACGCTCTAACTGCGTAACAATGGTTTCTAATTGCGTAATTGATTCTTCAAAGGTTGTATTTTCCATTACTCTTCTCCTTTTTCAATTTTTAAAATCGCGGCTTTAACCGTACCATCAACAAAATGAACGGTCATCTCTTTTTCCTGCAAATCATTTACTGAACGAACGACTTGCTCATCTTGGGTCGTATAGGTGAATCCCCGACCCATTGTTTTCAATGGACTTAGTAAATCCAATGAAGTGATAGCCTGCTGCACTCGCCGTTGTTGTTTTTCCAAATAGCCTTGCATTTGCTGCTGCAAACGTTCCTGTAGATAGGTCATTTGCTGTTGAGCCTGTCTGACACGATTGATGGGATTAGCTTGGGCCAAACGATTACTATATTGCATTAGTTCTCGTTCTCGCTGATTCACCAAAACAGTCATGTTTTGTTGTAATTGTTGCGTTAAGCGATCCAGTTGTATACTTTGCGCTTCATATAAACGGTTAGGCTGTCTAAAATATATGATCGGTGCAAACGTTCAAATCGTTCTTTTTTTCGTTGCAATTGATGCAAGAAGGCCTGTTCTAAACGTGCCTGCTTTTCTTTAATTCGCAGAATTTCCTCTGATAAAACGGGAACTGCTAATTCCGCCGCTGCCGTTGGCGTTGCTGCACGCACATCAGCAACTAAATCCGCAATCGTTGTGTCCGTCTCATGCCCTACAGAGGAAATAATTGGTATT
>OBWW01001006.1_pt1 | contig 15080 bp, 13 predicted proteins | sample 1538091 | NCBI WGS metagenome assembly OBWW01 (sample SAMEA2580125, study PRJEB22360) | human gut metagenome | biome: human gut; feature: human-associated habitat; material: faeces | place: Denmark | collected 2008/2010 | reverse complement strand
TCCCTGTATATTACTCATGACGCAAATATAGTATGTGGGGGCTGGTACATGACCGTCAATCAGCCTGAGTTTTTGTCCCTGATGGTAGTGGGATCACCGTTAGCAGGTTCAAAAGCTTTTCGCAGACAGCGCCGTTAAGGCGAATCGTCCCATGCTGGAAGGCCACTTCACAGTGATATTAAGATATTTCAGGTGCTGCAGCAGCTACAGCTTGTGACCAGGAGTATTTTGCAGGGACAGCTTCAGCATCAAGTGTTATCGGGAGCAGTTCAGGTATGCTGTTTTCAGTTGTTGAAGAAGGACGCAGTTCCTTCACACCAGTACTGGTGCCACAAAAATAGGCCGACAGGTCAGTATTGCCAAAAAATTCTGGGAAATGAGAAAGGCGCAAGGTGAGCGCCGTAATGAATATCGCAACAAATTTATAATTCTTTTTACAAAAAAATCATTTATTGAATAAGCATGTACTGACCTTATAACAGAAAGCATCGTTTTTATAACAAAATAAACTTTATACATGGTGTGTTGTGTGCTATTTAAATATTAGTGAAGCGCTAAGTATCACGCTTCACTTCCCGGGATAGGTTATCATTCTAATTCTCAGGGGGGCTAATGAGAGAACTTACAATTGTTGAAATTAATGAAGTAGTCGGAGGTATTGGGCTGGGTTTCGGACAGGAAGCCGGTTCATTACTGGGTCAGGGAATTGGTGCTGTTGTTGATTGGTCAAATGGCACCACAACAGCCACTGCACCAGGCACCGCTCTGGGTGCCGGGATTGGGGCTACGGTAGATGCTGGCGTGGCAGGCCTTACATCGCTGGCTGAATGGGGCGTTAATCTTGGCGGGCATACTGCTGATACCGTCACATCATCAATTGGGAAAGGGATTACAAATATCGGTGGTGCTATCATCGGTCTGATTAATCCTCTGAACCTGCTGAAATAACGATTCAGGGCCGCCTGCAGGCGGCCTTTTATTTGGTTTTCAGCACTGGCGGGACTTATTTATCAGCCAGCAGTGTTTCTCCGAAATGTTTATCCTAAACTGATAACAGAATCAGTTTTGTTGCACAGTTATTATGTCTGTGATTAGCTGTTTTTCTTTGGCTTTCATTTTCAGATTGATATGTGATGATAAAACAATTATCCGGTAAATCTGGATAAGTTTTATCTTCTTATTTTGGTTCAAAAGAGGTTTGATTTTGTTTCGTAAGGAAGCCGTTAAGCATCAGAGAATGAGATGGCGGGGAAGAGCTTTGCTGCTGCCTGGAATTCCGGTGTGGCTGATTACCGGACTTTGTACTTTTTTCCTCATCACCTTTCTGCTGTTTATCATCACAGGGACCTATACCCGACGTGTAAACGTCACGGGAGAGGTGATAACAAATCTCAGGCCGATCACAATTTACTCTGGGGTTCAGGGATTCGTTGTCAAAAAATTTGTTAATGAAGGCCAGCACGTCAAAAGTGGTGATCCCATTTATCAGATTGATGTCAGCCGCAGCACCCGGAGTGGTGTTGTCAGTGACAATTTAAGAAAAGATACTGAAAACCAGCTTTTGCAGATAAGTAATATTATTGAGCGTATAGAAAACAGCAAGGAATCAACGCTGGCGGCGCTAAAAAAACAAAAAGCCCAGTATATTGCCGCGTTTGAAAAATCTTCTGATATTGTCAGGAGGGCAGAAGAAGGAATAAAAATAATGAAAAAAAATATGGAGAATTACCGACACTATCAGCAACAGGGACTGATAAACAAGGATCAACTGGCCAATCAAACGGCACTTTATTATCAGCAGCAAAATAATTTACTGGGCCTTATCGGGCAAAATGAACAGAATGCCCTGCACATAACAAGCCTTGAAAGTCAGATCCTGACACAGGCGGCTGAATTTGAAAACCGGATTTATCAGATGGAGATGCAGCGTTATGAACTTCAGAAAGAGATGGCCGGTACCGATGCCAGCGGGGAGATCCTCATCAGGGCATTATCAGACGGGAAGATTGATTCTCTTAGCGTAACGGTCGGACAGATGATTAATGTCGGTGACAGCCTTTCACAGATAATACCTGCAGGGATCAGTAATTATCAGATGGTTATCTGGGTGCCGAATGATACCATCCCCTATATTTCGGCAGGAGACCGCGTTAACCTTCGCTACGAGGCTTTTCCTGCCGAAAAGTTTGGCCAGTTTGCAGGGGAAATCGAGATGATTTCCAGAACACCTGCATCGCTACAGGAAATGCAGACTTATCCAGGTGCACCTAAAAATAGTCAGGCTGCTTCTGCCCCTTGGTACAAGGTCATTGTTAGGCCTGAAAAACAGTTTATCGTCTATGACGGAAAAACATTAAGCCTAGATAACGGAATGAAAGCTCAGGCAACCCTTTTTCTGGAAAAAAGAAAAATTTATCAGTGGATGCTATCTCCTTTCTATGACATGAAACACAGTGCGACAGGACCAGTAAATGATCGGGATGTCATTCAGAACCATCATTAGTAAACTTGATTCCGGGTTACACCATCGCGTTCCCGTTATTCATCAAACCGAATCCTCAGAATGTGGGTTAGCCTGCTTGGCGATGATTTGCGGATATTACGGAAAAAATGTTGATATGATTTCCCTGCGCCAGCAGTTTAATCTTTCCACCCGCGGTGCCACGCTGGCTGGTGCCAAAACTATGGCTACTCAACTGGGTATGGCAACGCGGGCGCTCTCTCTGGATCTGGATGAGATCGGTGTTCTGAAAAAGCCCTGTATACTCCACTGGGACTTTAATCATTTTGTGGTGCTGGTGAGTACTAGGAGACAGCGGTTTGTAATCCACGATCCTGCCAGAGGGCGCCGTACGGTCGGCCTGTCCGAACTGTCTGAGCATTTTACCGGCGTGGCGCTTGAAGTCTGGCCGGACAGTGATTTTGCCGAGAAAACCGTCAGAAACAGGATCAGCCTCATCACACTTATCAGCAACGTACACGGCATTAGAGGAGCCTTGCTCAAAATATTCAGTCTGTCAGTAGTGATTGAATCCATCAGTCTGGTGATGCCCGTAGGTACACAACTGGTCATGGACCATGTTATCCCAGCCAGTGATCGGGGGCTGTTGACGCTTATCTGTGTGGGGCTGCTGTTTTTTATTTTGCTGCGGGCAGCGACAGGCATGGTGCGTTCTTGGTCATCCTTGGTCATGAGCACTCTCATCGGCGTTCAATGGAAAAGCGGTCTGTTTTCTCATCTGATGCGCCTGCCCTTGGGATATTTTGAACGGCGTAAACTGGGTGATATCCAGTCCCGCTTTGGTTCGCTTGATACGCTGCGCTCCACATTTACGGGCAGCCTGGTCGGTGCCATAATGGACGGTATTATGGTGCTCGGTGTGCTGATAATGATGGTATTGTATGGCGGATACCTGACTTGGTTTGTTCTGGGATTTACTCTGGTTTATGTTTTTATCCGCCTTATCACCTACAACTATTACCGGCAGCTTTCAGAGGAAGCACTAGTCAGGGGGGCCAGAGCCGGTTCTTATTTTATGGAGACGCTGTACGGAATAGCCACCATCAAAATGCAAGGGATGACGGAGAGAAGAAGTGTTCACTGGCTTAATCTGGAAATTGATACCATAAATACGGGTATCAAAGTGACTAAAATGGATTTACTTTTCGGGGGGCTTAACACGTTTATTGCCGCCTGCGATCAGGTTGTCATTCTGTGGCTGGGGACATCGCTGGTTATTGATAACCAGATGACCATCGGGATGTTTGTAGCCTTTGGCGCTTTCCGGGAACAGTTCTCTGCTCGTGTCACCTCTCTGACCAGTTTTATGCTTCAGTTAAGGATGATGAGCCTGCATAATGAACGTATTTCCGATATTGCACTTAATGAAACGGAAAGCAAAAAGCCGGACATTCCCTGTCATGTCGGTATGAAACCGGTATCGCTGGAAATTCGCGACCTGAGTTTTCGTTATGACAGCCAGTCTCCGGCTATTTTCAGCCAACTGAACATGACGGTTAAAGCAGGAGAAAGCGTGGCGATAACCGGTCCGTCCGGGGCCGGAAAAACCACGCTGATGAAAGTACTGTGTGGTTTATTTGAACCGGAGTCAGGGAAAATCATTGTAGACGGTCTTGATATCCGGCAGCTCGGGATAAACAACTATCATAAAATGGTAGCTTCCGTCATGCAGGATGACAAACTGTTTTCCGGTTCAATCAGGGATAATATCTGTGGATTTGTGGAAGAACCCGATGAAGCTTGGATGACGGAATGTGCCAGAGCCAGCCATATCCACGATATTATCATGAAAATGCCCATGGGATATGAAACCCTAATCGGCGAATTGGGGGAAGGATTATCAGGTGGACAAAAACAACGTATTTTTATTGCCCGTGCACTTTACCGGAAACCGGGGATTTTGTTTATGGATGAGGCAACCAGTTCTCTTGATAAAGAAAGTGAGAGCCTCGTTAATCAAGCGATCAGGCAATTAAATATCACCCGGATCATCATAGCGCACCGGGAAAGCACAATAGCCTCGGCAGACCGGATAGTTACCCTGGGGACAGTGAATTAGCGGCAATTCAAGGGTGTATTTAGCTTTATCCTCAGTATAAACAATAAATTACGCTTTTAGTTTCGTTCCATTGGCCTTCAAATCCCTATTTGACGTGGCTTGGTACCCCCGCTGTAATAAACAGGTGATCAAAGAAGGGGGCATCCTTCAGGACATTCTGAACTTTTGAAGCCAGGCCGTTGAAGCCATTTCTCATATCGGTGATACCGGCAACCAGCCAAATTTTGGTCCCGGAAGGTAACGGGATCATCGCTTCAGTTCCTGTATCAGCAGAGTCAGGAGCTTTTCGCTGACATTGCCATTGAAGCGGAGCGTCCCGTGCCGGAACGTTACCTCACAGCTGATACTGAGGGTTTCCGGGTCCTCTGCGAGCGATTCTGGCTGTTCGGCAGCTGCATCGAGAGTCACAGGAAGTAGCTGGGGGCTCTCTGAAGAAGGTAATAGCAGCTTTCCCTCGCGCCATTGTTGTCGCCATTTGAACAACAGATTGGCGTTAATGCCATTTTCAAGAGCAAGTTTTGAGATGGATATCCCGGGTTCACAGGAGGCAGCAACGAGCTGCTGTTTAAATTCGGGAGGATAATTAGGGCAGCCTTTTCGCCTGCCGGGAGTCACATTTTTCTGCATATCTGACACTTTGGTTCCCACTACTTATTTGGTGGACACCACTTTGTCTAATTCGTCAGATTCTGACCAGACGGTTCAGGCTGTACGCTTACTTTTCACGTGCAATCTGTGCAACACAAGCTCCAGGTTGTGATGCCAGTTCCACCATACGAAGTTTGAATTCATTCGAATAGTTTTTACGAGGTTCTTTTCGCCAGTCCTGTAATTCCATACTTAGATGTCCGTCTATATCAGATGGGCGTCTAAGTTACCAATTCTCGTCTGATGGCTACATACGGCGGTCAGTTTACGCTTACTTTTCGGCAGACTGAAAACGGAAATGTATTATGGGCGTAAATGGTCGGGCATCACGCCAGAAAAGTTCATGCAGCAAGTGGATGCTTACATCAGATGGTATAACGAGCGGCGTATAAAATTATCGCTGGGTGCCGTCAGTCCCAAAATGTACCACCAACAATGCGGGCTGGAATGATAAAGCAGTCCAGGAAATCGTCCGCATCCCCTAACGGTCAAACATCGTGGCGTTGACAGATCAGGCTGCTGAGAATAAAAGCCAAGGGATACCGCAACCGGGAGCGCTTTAAGCTGGGAGTGATGTTCCACTATGGGAAACTGAATATGGCGTTCTGAGCCTTCCCACCATGATCGGGGAAGCCCCATATCTGTACAGATATTTTCCCCGTATGATGATACAAGACAACTCATTCATTATATCAGAAATAATCAGTTTTTAATAAATATATTAAAAACCCATTTAATCTCATTATCCTCCGTTTAGAAAAACAAGACTGACAGATTTGTTGTCAGTCTGCCGGAAAGTGCTTTCCGTAACAACAGGAGAATAAACTTTATGTTCTGTAAACAGCGCGTTTTTAAAGCAGGCACCCTGGCGATGTCCGTCGTTGCTGCATTGCTGTCCTCCGGTGTTTCAGCTCAGGATGACACAATAACCCGTGCAGACCTTGATAAGCTTGAGCAGAAATATAGAAGCGAAGGGGACAGTCTTCGCGGAGAGATCGGTGGCGTGAAACGTGATTCGTTTGCTCGCACTGACCAGACAGCAGAAAAGTTGCGCGAAGAAATGAGAAGCGAAGGGGACAGTCTTCGCGGAGAAATCGGTGGCGTGAAACGTGATTCGTTTGCTCGCACTGACCAGACAGCAGAAAAGTTGCGCGAAGAAATGAGAAGCGAAGGGGACAGTCTTCGCGGAGAAATCGGTGGCGTGAAACGTGATTCTTATGAGCATACAGACAAGAAGTTTGCTGAAGCAGGAAAAGCTATCCGCTCGGCTGCTGCACAGTCCGCGAATTACACCAATGAGGTGGCAAAACGTCTCAATGACAAACAGGAGAAGTCTGAGCAGAATACTCGTCTGCTAGTTGACGAGTCCTTTAAGCAGACAACAACTATGGTCGGCGAAAAGTCCAGAATGGACAGAGCATATACCGAGCAACTGGCTTCTGAAAACCGCAGGAGAATTGATACCGTTAACAGTACTTCCGGGGTAAACGCACGCGCAGTGGCAGAAAACCGTCAGGCTATTGGTACAAACAGCCGGGCCATTAACACCAACCGCCAAGCCATTGCCGCCAACACCAGAACGCTGCGCCAGCATGAAGCGCGGATGAATGACATGAGTCGTAAGATTGATGATAATAACGACGAAATGAGACGGGCCGCTGCGCAGTCCGCTGCATTATCCGGCCTGTTCCAGCCCTATACTGTTGGGGCTTTTAACGTCACTGCAGCTATGGGCGGTTACAGTGACAAACAGGCTGTGGCCGTAGGGGCCGGCTACCGCTTCAATGACACCGTGGCCGCCAAAGCCGGTGTGGCTGTCAGTGACGGCGATCCGTCATGGAACGTTGGCGTGAACCTGGAGTTTTAAGAACGGTCTGTGACGTAAAGTAAAACAAAAACAGGCGGTTTTTACACCGTCTGTTTTTGTGATGTAGGCAGGATGATGAACATGAAAATTGTGGTGGCAACGAAGAATCGTTATTTGGAATGCGGTCTGATGTCTGTGCTTGAGGATTATGATGTCATTATTGCCAGAGAGTTTTTCACTCCGGCGAAGCGCTTCCGGAGTCTGGACGGTGAAGAATCGTGGTTTATTCTCTGTGACGAACGGACTGGGGGACTGATGCGCTGCCTGTTTCACGGGCGGCATTTCATTCAGGTCAGCGTGGAAAGCATGAAAACGCTTTCGCAGATACAGGAAAAAATCCGCTCAGGCCTCTGGACGTATAACAGGCTGAGCGGCACATTATCCTTGTCCCAGATGGTTGTTCTGTTTGGTTATATCTTTCAGGAATACAGTCAGGGAAGACTTGCCAGAATGCTGGGTATAAACTCGGGAACGGTGCATGCCTTTTTAACAACGGCAATGTCGCGCAATGGTTTGCAGGGCGTAAACGCAAAATATCTGGCCGGTCTTCGTTAATGTCCGGAACGTCACCGGTCGCATAATCACGGACCTCAGTATCTTTTGGGGGAACTGACCTGGCTGATTATGCACTTCATATTCCGCATCCTCAAGTAATGCCGGTAATTTTTGGCGTAGTTCTGTTGTGCCTTTACTGAACATAATGCCGTATTCAGCAAGAAGTCCACGAACGTGGTTTATCAGTTGTATCAAAACCAACCGACGCATTTTCAAAAAAGTCTGGACGTCCTGTTGCTCCAGAGTTTTTATTGGTACGGGTCGTATAGTTGCATGTTGCAGGCCTCAGCTATTGCCTGTACGTCGTTATAATCATTTTTCTGGTGATAAGCTTTAACATGTTGTGCCGGAAACAATATTACATCATGTCCGGCGGATAAAGTGACAACTGAGTCGGTTTTCCTGATTTCCCGGACCCAGTGATGGGATGCCCCCGCAAGCCTCCATAGAAACTGTCATTTTAGGCTGTTGCACCAGACAGTAAGGCAGTTGGTCACGAGAAAATTTGATCTTTCCTGCGGGTTTGCCATGAGCATTGATACTGAAAAGATAAAAGTTCATTTTAGCCAGATCGATGCCGGTGATTTTCTGTTCAGACATGGTATCTCTCTTTACTTTTATGGTTAAAGCTTATCCATCATGGCGTAATTGAAGGCTGCCGTGAAGGAGGGAGAAGACCATCCCATCGCTTACGTATTGATAATTATAATCAAGGAAAACTTTAATTGTATTAGTCGCGACTTGATCTGACACTGAGCCTTGAAAGGTTGAGGGTTACCGGTTTTGATATGGGTGTCTAATTCTTATACAAAACAAGAGGTTACTCTCATGCTTCATACTACCAATCCCGTTATCAAACACAAAGTCGGTCTGCTCAACCTCGCCGAAGAACTCGGTAACGTATCAAAAGCCTGTAAAATCATGGGGGTGTCACGCGACACTTTTTACCGCTATCAGGAACTGGCTGAGGAAGGCGGTATCGATGCTTTGGTTAATCAGAACCGCAGAGTCCCGAACATGAAGAACCGTGTCGATGAAGCTACTGAACGTGCAGTTGTTGAGTACGTAATTGCGTTCCCGGCTTATGGGCAGCACTGGACCAGTAATGAACTGCGTAAGAAAGGCGTATTTATCTCCGGCAGAAAAAAATCTGAGCCAGATTTAATCTGACAGATACCTGTATAAATAACCGGTAACTGTCAGATCAGGTCTGAGCTAATACACTTTAATCCTTTGTTTGCATAAGACCCCGAATAATTGGCGTTTGTTGATATATTGTTCTGCCTGTCAAATCACCGTTTGTTTCTGTACTGATCGGAGTTCAGCCAGAAGTGATCCCATAAAAAATTATCAATTATGAGAGATGACACCTGAGTTTTTTACGCACCTGCTATATGTCGTCCCTTTTCTTTTTTGTGAGCGCTATTCATCTTATTGATTTTTAAAGTCCACTTCTCTTTGCCATCAGCCAGTGTATTCTACTGAGTATACTATATTACTTTATCTTTAAATAAAATTTAAGTATCACGCTGACAGGTGTGAATACTATATGGCTATAGCTTGGATAAATTCTGTATTTTGTTATAATATTCTTCAGGGTTGGAGATGTTTGATTATATTTCCTGTTTCATCAGGAGGTTCGGATGAAGAAGGTGAAGGTATTATCTTTTATCTTTCTGTTCTCTGTCAACAATGCCCTCGCTTCTCCACTTCCTGCCCTCCTGAGAGATGCTCTCATTCATGATCCATCAGTGATGGAGACAAGGGCAGAATTCGCCTCTGCCCGTTCCCGTGTAGAGCAGGCACGTTCAGCACACTGGCCGGTCGTCACAGCGACAGGCAGTAAACTCCTTTCCCAGAGTCACCGCTACGACTATGACTACGACTCTGAAGATATTTTGCCCGGTATTCGTGGTGAAATGAATATATTTGCTTCGGGGGCTATTGAGGCCGATGTGCGTCGGAGTGAATCAGAAGCTGAATATTATTATTTTAAAGAGAAGGAAACAGGGGAGGAAACAATTCGCTCTTTTGTTTCATTGTATCTTGATGCGCTAAAGGAAAAACAATCCATTGCGGTACTTGAACAGAGTCTTTCCCGGCATAACGCAATTCTTAATGATCTGAATACCATCAGTATTCATGATACCGGGCGGGAGTCTGAGTTTGTTCAGGCCGAAGCCCGCAGGCTGATGCTTCGGCAGCAGATAAATACCCGCACCAGAGTGCTCAAAACCACGCTGGGAAAACTTTCGACCTGGACCACAAATCCGGTAACAGAAGCTGATCTTGAAAATCCTTTTTCACGGATGACTGAGTCCAGATTGTTAACTGATTTTACGCAGGCGCCTCAGAAAGGGAATCCGTCGTGGCTTGCCAGTCAGGCTGATGTTGAGAGTAAAAAAGCAGCGCTGAAAGCGCAGGAGCTTGCCCGGTATCCCAGGGTGGATTTAACGGGATCTGTGACCCGGGATGACAGGCAGATAGGTGTCAGTCTGTCCTGGGACCTGTTTAACCGTAATGCCCGTTATGGTGTCAGTGAAAAGGCCGCGCAGATAGCTGCAGCTACCGGACGACTGGACTCTGTTGCCCGAATGATTGATGAAACCGGACGATTATCGCTGATAACGGTCAGACAAAGTCGGATGGAAATGGAAACGCTGAGACGTCAGGAACAGGCTTCTGCCAGAGTTGTGGACTTTTATCGTCTTCAGTTTCGGGTGGCAAGAAAAACACTGATTGAATTACTGAATGCAGAAAACGAACTGTACAGCGTCGGACTCTCCCGGGTTCAGACGGAGGATCAGATGCTCCACGGAATGCTGGATTATCTGTATTCCCAGGGAATGCTCCTGAAATGGAGCGGAGTGAATCTTTCTGATGAAGAAGAAAAATAACAGGGCTGAAGGGCTGGTAATTAAGTGAAGAGTATTTTTGAAGGATTATCACAGATAACGGCGTTACTGGGTACACCTGTATCAGCTGAGACGCTGGCTGCCGGTACTGTCCGTACAGATGTATCCGGGATTGATTTTCGTTCTGTTGGCGAGTTTCTTCGTAGTGAAGGATTTGATAATCATCTTTCCCGGCGGTCTCCGGAAGATATCCCGTCACTTGCGGTTCCGGCGCTTCTTTTATTGAACGCTCAGGAAGCTATTGTGGTAGTGCGTATTGAGGGGGCAGGTCTGGAAAGACAGTATCATGTGCTTCAGCCCGGAGGTCTCCGTAAGACACTTTCTCACGATGCATTAATGGCTGTTTATTCTGGTTATTGTTGGTTTGTTCAGCCACAGGCAATGCAGGATCGTCGCTCGGAGCTGCCAGAGTATGACATGAGCGGGGCATGGTTCTGGCGGGTACTGTGGCGATTCAGGGCATATTACGGACAGGTTATTGTTGCGAGTTTTATCATTAACTTTCTTGCGCTGGTCAGTTCCCTGTATGTAATGAACGTCTATGACCGGGTTATACCTAATCGTTCCTGGGAAACGTTATGGATGCTGAGTATCGGGGTGATTGCAGCCATTCTGTTTGAGTGTGCTGCAAAGTTAATTCGTAGTTATCTGACGGATATTGCGGGTAAGAAGGCAGACCTGATTATCAGCTCTGCTCTGCTACGTCGGGTGATGGCGGTAAAAATGTCTGACAGGCCGTCATCCTCTGGCTCATACGCCAGCAATTTGCGGGAATATGAGTCTGTCAGGGAGTTTATGACCAGCGCTACGTTACTGGCTTTTGTGGATCTGCCTTTTATTCTGCTTTTCATCAGTGTTATCGGGCTCGTGGGAGGCTGGCTTGCGGTTGTACCTCTTACGCTGGTTCCGCTGGTTATTCTGGCAGGAATATTACTGCAGCGACCGCTTTCCCGTCATATTAATGCCTCCATGCGGGAATCATCGCAGCGCCAGGGATTACTTGTGGAGGCTCTGGACGGAATAGAAACCCTGAAGCTGAATAATGCAGTTAACTGGGTCCAGCGCCGCTGGGATGGATATACAGCCAGTGTCGCCCGCTCGTCCATACGGGTAAAAAATACCAGTAATGTCATAATCTGCTTTTCCACAGCAGTTCAGCAACTGAATACTGTTCTGCTGGTCATTCTGGGAACGTACCTTATTCACAGTGATGACCCACACAACCGAATCACCATGGGGGCACTGATTGCCGCAGTTATTCTTTCCGGTCGTGCGCTGGCACCGCTTGGTCAGATAGCATCACTGGCCACCCGTTTTCAGCAGGCCCGCCTGGCCATGCAGGGGGTGAATGACATTGTCCACCGTCCGGTGGAGCGGGAAAGTCAGACACATTATCTGACAGTGAAGGATATCCAGGGAGAGTTTCGTTTCAGTGATGTCTCCTTTTCTTATAAGCCCGGATTACCCGACGCTTTGTGCGGTCTGTCACTCTGTATCCGGCCCGGAGAGCGGGTGGGTATTATTGGCTCAATAGGTTGTGGTAAATCGACGCTGCTGAAAATGATGGTGGGGCTGTACCGTCAGAACAGGGGGCAAATTACTCTTGACGGGGTTGCGATGCAGCAACTGGACCCCTGTTTTGTCCGGGATAAAGTGTTTCTTCTGGAACAGAATCCCCGGATTTTTCTGGGAACTCTGCGTGAAAATCTGCAGCTTTCGCGTCTGCCGGGAAGCCTGTCGGATGTGGATATGATTAATGCAGCCGGACGTTTCGGGTTTGACCGTTTTATCCGGCATCATCCCCGCGGACTTGATATGCAGACAGGGGAAGGCGGTCAGGGACTGTCAGGAGGACAGAGGCAGATGGTTGCCCTGACGAGAATGGTACTGGGTTCTCCCCGGGTGGTACTGCTTGATGAGCCCACGACAGGTCTTGACCTGCAGACTGAGTCTGTTGTTCTGAAAGGTCTGAGCCACTGGAGCCGGGGACGCACAATGGTGGTGGTGACACATCGTCTGCAGGTGCTGAATATTGTTGACCGTATTGTCGTGATGAATGAAGGGCGGGTAATGATGGACGGTCCCCGCGATGAAATACTGAAAAAACTGTCAGGAAAACAGCAGAGTGAAGAGAGCAGAGCGGCAGTTTCCTGAGCGTTGTCAACCGGATAAGAAAAAAGAGCGGATATGTTTAACAGTTTGTGGACCGCAGGGGAATGACAGAAAAAACGGAACGGAATAAAGCGTCGTCAGAGGTGGTCAGGCAGTCAGACCTGGCCCTGTTGACAGATGTACAGGCAGCCCTTCAGCAGGAAAAGCATCATGCCCTTTTCCTGATGGTGATTTTTCTGCTGGCACTGGTAGTGACGTTTGTTATCTGGGCATGGAACAGTCCTCTGGATGAAGTGACCCGTGGTCAGGGGAGTATTATTCCCGGTAGCAGGGAGCAGGTTATACAGACCCTTGACCCGGGTATTCTGAAATCACTTGAGGTCAGGGAAGGCGATATTGTTGAGAAAGGTCAGGTACTGCTGACACTGGATGATACCCGAAGCTCTGCCATGCTGAGGGAAAGTGAAGCCCGGGTGAATAACCTGGAAGCAGTCAGGGCAAGACTCCGTGCAGAAGCTTATTCCGAATCACTGACATTTCCGGATGACGTGCCTGCAGATTTGAGGGAGAGGGAAAGTACAGTTTATCGACTACGAAAGACTGAACTGGCACAAAGCATCGCCGGCCTTAAGCAGAGTAAGGCTCTGCTGGATAAGGAAATAGCAATGACCCGGCCAATTGTGCGTGAAGGGGCGATGTCGGAAGTCGAACTGTTACGTATGCAGCGTCAGTCAGCGGAGCTGCAGTTACAGATGGATGAGAAACAGAATAAATACCTGACGGAAGCTGGAGCTGAACTAGTGAAGACAGAAGCAGAGCTTGCTCAGGCAAAAGAGAATATGGCTGGCAGAGCCGACCCGGTTGAGCGTTCACGTCTCAGGGCACCCCTGAGAGGTATCGTAAAAAATATACGGGTAAACACACTGGGAGGGGTGGTTTCCGCAGGACAGGACATAATGGAAATTATTCCGCTGGAAGACCAGTTGCTGATTGAAGCTTATATAAATCCACGGGATGTTGCCTATGTCAGAACAGGGATGCCGGCACTTGTGAAACTGACGGCTTATGACTATGCCATTTATGGTGGTCTTGACGGCGTGGTGACACTGGTAAGTCCGGATACTTTACGTGACCAGAAACGTCCGGGAGACTTAAAACTGGACCCGAATGAAGCTTATTACCGGGTACTGGTTACCACCAGTAATAATTATCTGACAGACAGGAATGGGAAAAAATTACCGGTTATTCCTGGCATGATAGCCAGTGTGGATATAAAAACCGGGCGTAAAACGGTATTTCAGTATCTGATTAAACCGATAACCAGAATGAAGCAGGCACTTCAGGAAAGATAATAAAAAGGTCTTCCGGGGAAAGTATTTTAAATCAATTTTAAACGGGCAGAAGGATTTCACTTTATTCTGCCCGGGTCATTGCGCATGCCTGTATGTGATTTGAGGCTGAAGATAATACAAATGTTCTATCTGTCAGGGGAAATAAATCCTAAAAAAGCGGAATAATTAAGGAGATCCAGCCAGAGAAAATAAATTATCTGTAATCTGATTCGTTTTTATTTAATGACTCCCTTTAGCGGATAAAACATAAGAGTATACTAGTTTTATTAACCTGAGGATACTTATATGAAAATGATTTTCACCGGCAAGGTCAGTGGAGAAAAAACAGTACTGGCAGCCGGAGCCCGTCATACTGTAAAGGCACAGGCCGGGGAACGGTATGGACTGGTTGATGAGGTGACAGGTCTGGTCCCGGATGGTGTGGAAGCGGACCGTTCAGGCGATGATTTAATTCTGCGTAAAAAGGAAGATGATACAGAAATCCGGATTGAGGGATTCTGGGAAGAATGCCAGCCTGGTGAAACACAGTGTACAGCTGTATTTAATGTTGTGGGTGAAAATGGCCAGGTAACTGAAGCTGTCCTGACCCAGGATGGTCCTGTACTGGAGAATTTCACTGCAGGACAATCCGGGACCTTGTCAGATGATGAGCGTGGCGGTTTTATATGGTTGGGCGGTCTGGTATTTGGTGGGGGACTGGCTGCTATGGCGTTGGCTGCAGGTGGCGGTGGAAGCAAACATAGACATGAAAATGATGACTCTGATACTACAGCCCCATCGTCACCAGCACTGAAGGCAGAGGATGACGGTTCAGTTTCTGTTGAACTGCCGGGTGATGCAAATAAAGGCGATACTGTTGAAATCACCTTTGAAGATGAAAATGGTGATGAACAGAAAGTCACACTGGAGAAAGGGGATAACGGCTGGACATCCAGTGACCCGACGTTGATCCCGGACAGCCAGGGAGATACAGCCACAATTGCACCAGACACTGTTAAAGATAACAGTGAAGTCACAGCAGTTGCTAAAGATCCGAGTGGTAATGAAAGTG